>OWJF01000003.1_pt1 | contig 85132 bp, 59 predicted proteins | sample 1732941 | NCBI WGS metagenome assembly OWJF01 (sample SAMN05065770, study PRJEB22554) | human gut metagenome | biome: ENVO:2100002; feature: ENVO:00000062; material: ENVO:00002003 | host: Homo sapiens | place: USA
CGTCGGCAGCGTCAGATGTGTATAAGAGACAGACCCCCAGCCCCTCCCCCGTAGGGAGGGGAGTGGTATGTTGATTACGCTTAAAAATAAGCATTAATAATTGAACAATGATAATTAAAAATTAATCGTTAAAACATTAAATATTAAAACAATGAGCAAACTTATCATTTCTGGCAATCCTCTGCCCAACATGCCTTGGGAAGAGCGTCCTGAAGGTCAGCGCACTCCGCTGTGGCGCTGCTCGAAGAACCCGATTATTCCGCGCGACTTGCTGCCTACCAGCAACAGTATATTTAATAGTGCCGTAGTTCCTTTCGGTGAAGGCTTTGCAGGTGTGTTCCGTTGCGACGATACCAACCGCCGTATGGTGCTGCACGTTGGTTTCTCAAAGGACGGTGTAAACTGGAACATCAACGAGGAGCCGCTGCGCTTCGAGTGCGACAATAAGGAGATTGGCGAATGGGTATACGGCTACGACCCTCGCGTTTGCTTCATCGAGGACCGCTACTATGTAACATGGTGCAACGGTTATCACGGACCTACAATCGGTGTGGCTTGGACTAAGGACTTCAAGACATTCCACCAGCTTGAGAACGCATTCCTGCCTTACAACCGCAACGGCGTACTCTTCCCAGAGAAAATCAACGGTCGCTTCGCTATGCTGTCACGTCCGAGCGATACAGGCCATACACCGTTCGGTGACATCTTCTACAGCGAGTCGCCCGACATGGAGTTCTGGGGACATCATCGCCACGTAATGGCTCCTGCTGCATTCGAGTTGTCAGCATGGCAGTGCATGAAGATTGGTGCAGGTCCGGTGCCAGTTAAGACATCAGAGGGTTGGTTGTTGTTCTATCATGGCGTGCTCCGCTCTTGCAACGGCTACGTTTACGCATTCGGTTCGGCTCTGCTCGACCTCGAGCAGCCCTGGAAGGCTACACACCGTTCGGGTCCGTACCTCATCTCTCCGCAGACTCCGTACGAGTGTATGGGCGACGTGCCTAACGTTTGCTTCCCCTGCGCCGAAGTACACGACCCGGAGACAGGTCGCATAGCTGTATACTATGGCTGCGCCGACACCGTTACAGGTCTCGCCTTCGGATACATTCCCGAAATCGTAGAGTGGACAAAGAAGAACAGCATCATCTAATTGATACAAACACTTAGTAGGAGGCTACGGCGAAGATGCCATAGCCTCCTGTTTTTGCAACTATATTTTTAAATTCTTAATTCCGCAGTCCTAATTTGACATTCAGAGTTGCTGAATATTGTTTTCTGCAAAGAAACTTTGATGTAAATGTATATTTTTTCATCAAATATCATTAACTTTGCAACACAAATCTTTTATAAAACACATCTGAAATTTTATGGGAGGCATATTCGGCACCATTTCCAAGAAAAGCTGTGTGACAGACGTTTTCTATGGAACTGACTACAATTCACATCTCGGAACGCGACGTGGCGGTTTGGCGATGTACAGTAAGGAGAAGGGATTCGTCCGCTCCATCCACAATCTGGAGAACTCGTATTTCCGCTCCAAGTTTGAACCGACGCTCGACCGATTCGAGGGTAGTACTGCGGGTATAGGTGTTATCAGCGACACCGACGCGCAACCACTTGTGATAAACTCGCATCTCGGACGATTTGCAATCTGCACTGTGGCAAAGATTGTAAATATCGAGGAGCTGACCAAGCAACTGCTTGAGAAGAACATGCACTTTGCCGAATTGTCGCAAAGCGCTACCAACCCAACCGAACTTATAGCCTTGCTGCTTATTCAAGGCAAAACGTTCAAGGAAGGTATAGAGAACGTATACCATAACATCAAGGGCTCTTGCACCATGATGATTCTAACTGAAGATTCGCTTATCTGCGCCCGCGACGCTTGGGGACGCACACCTTTAATAATAGGTAAGAAGGAGGGAGCTTATGCCGCTTCGAGTGAGTCGACTTCTTTCCCGAATCTTGATTACGAAACAGTTTATAATATCGCCCCGGGTGAGATTATTGAGCTTAAGGCCGATAGCATGACACAGATACGCAAGCCTAACAAGAAGATGCAGGTTTGCTCGTTCCTGTGGGTTTACTATGGCTTCCCGACTTCTACTTACGAGGGCAAGAACGTAGAGGAGGCTCGTTTCAGCAACGGTTTCAATCTGGCTAAGACCGACGACGTTGAGGTGGACTGCTGCTCGGGTATTCCCGATTCGGGCACAGGTATGGCTATGGGATATGCAGCCGGCAAGGGCGTGCCTTATCAGCGCTGCATTGCCAAGTATACTCCTACATGGCCGCGCTCGTTCACACCGTCAAACCAGGCCATGCGTTCGCTCGTGGCAAAGATGAAGCTCATACCCAACAAGGCTATGATCAATGGCAAGCGCGTGCTGTTCTGCGACGACTCTATCGTACGTGGCACACAGTTGCGCGACAATGTGAAGGGACTGTTCGATGCCGGACTCAAGGAGTTCCACATGCGTATAGCCTGTCCGCCGCTGGTATACGGTTGTCCGTTCATCAACTTCACTTCTGCCAAGAGCGACATGGAGCTTATCACACGCCGCATCATCGAGAAGTTTGAGGGCGATGCCAATAAAGATCTTGACAAATATGCCACTACTGACTCGCCGCAGTACACCAAGATGGTGGACGAAATCCGCCGCGAGTTAGGACTGACCACGCTCAAGTTCAACACCATCGAGCAGCTCATCAAGGCCATCGGTCTGCCTAAGTGTCAGGTTTGTACACACTGTTTCGACGGCTCAAGCAAGTATACGCTTGAGGAGCAGGCTGACGAATAATAAGAAAAAGGAGAATAAGTATAAAAAATGATTGTAACGGGTCACATTATTGTGGCCCGTTGCCGTATCAATAAACTGTAATACATAATGAAGAAAAAGGAATTCTGCTATATATTAATTGTAGCAGTAATGGGCGTGTCGCTCTTGTTGGGATTTGCCGTTGAGGTGTTTGGCGTAGATTTGGAGCCGGCTGCTTGGGTGGCAGGCTGGGTGTCGTCGCCCGTTGCTCTGGCTATAGGTTTTGTGTTTGCAATGCTGTTTGGCAAGGCGTTTCCCGATTTCAACAAGACCATGTCGAAGAAGCTATTGCAATACTCTGTCATCGGTCTCGGATTCGGCATGAATGTCGACAAGGCGCTGGCATCGGGCAGCGAGGGAATGCTGTTCACCATTGTCAGTGTGTTCGGTACTCTTGCCTTGGGATGGTTGTTCGGTCGTAAACTGCTGGGTGTCGACTCGCAGACCAGCTATCTGCTTTCGTCGGGAACAGCCATTTGCGGCGGTTCGGCTATAGCCGCTGTCGGTCCGATTATAAAGGCACGTGCCGAGAGCATGTCGGTGGCTTTGGGTGTTGTGTTCATCCTTAATGCCATTGCTCTGTTTGTGTTCCCCGTCATCGGCGACGCATTGTCAATGACCATGAAGCAGTTTGGCATGTGGGCTGCCATTGCCATACACGACACCTCGTCGGTAGTAGGTGCTGGAGCTGCTTACGACCAGATGCATCCCGAATTGGTGGCATCGCAGGGCGTAAGTGCATTGGAAGTGGCTACAACTATCAAGCTCACACGAGCCCTCTGGATTGTAGTACTTGCCCTTGTCACACCGTTCTTCTTCCGCAAGTCGCTTGCAAATACAGCTGATGGACAGTCGAAACCGTGGTATAGCAGTGTGCCAAGATTTATCGTCTGGTTTATTGTGGCAATACTGTTCAATACCTATATTCTCAGTAATGCCTCTATCTTGGGTGACAATGCAGCTGCGATGGGTGCACAGTTCAGCGGAGCCGTAAACAAATTGGCAAAGCATCTCATCACTCTCTCACTGTTCTTCATAGGAGCTTCGCTCACTCGAGAGACATTGCGCAGCGTAGGCTTGCGTCCTCTCGTTCAGGGAGTTCTGCTTTGGGCGAGCATAAGCTGTATCAGTCTGGCGTATATATTCTGGGTGGAATAATACGGTAATATTATTGATGTAAATCAAAATCGTACAAGTAAACGTGCTCGTTTATGTGTTTTCGGGGGGTAAGATTAATATTGTCACGATTTTGTATAGGAAGATTTGTTTTTTTTGCGTAATTTTGTGCCGTATTAATAAATATCTCGGTAAGTGAATTTATTTTCACTACCGAGATGGAAGTGTATTATTGTCAATGTTTTATAGATTCTATTTAATTGGAGTTTGTTGTTGGTAGAGAAATTATGAGAATTTTTTCTAGATTATCCAATTGGTATTTCTCAAAGGGAGCATTGCCATATTGGGGAGTGTTGTTTTTGGATTGTTTAATCGCATTGTTTTCAGGTTATGTAGGTAGTTATCTTGAACACGGCGGATTAGAGTTTGCTCAACATTTTTGGCAACTTACGGCAGGCAATATTGTTTGTATGCTATTGTTTGCTGTAGCGTTCCGCATGTTCCATACATATTCCGGAATATTGCGCTTTTCGTCGCTCGTAGACCTTGAGCGTGTGGGCTTGGCATCATTTGTAGGATGTACTATTTCGTATCTGCTTGGGCTTGCTGTCAATTCTTTGGGCATTGACGGTATCATAATGCACTCGCTGTTTGGCTGCGTAGTGATGTTTGTATGCGCTTCGATGCTTCTGTGGGTGGAGCGTATGTTTGTACGTGCCTTGTTTGATATATTCAAGGTTGACAAGGCATTACCGGTTGCAATATACGGAACGATGGAGGGCGGTGTGAGCCTTGCCAACAGTATATTGACGACTAAAGAGAAGAAGTATGTGCTTCAGGCATTCATCAGCGATGGCTATGATATGCGTAAGGCTTATATACTCGGCAAGAAGGTATTCATAAACAAGAAGGGCATTGCTGAGCTGATGAGAAATCAGCATGTCAAAGTGCTGCTCGTGTCGCCTCTGAAGTCGGAGGCTTTCCGCGAAAACCAGGCCATGATTGATGAGTTTGTACAGGCTGGCATCAAGATCATGATGATGCCTACAGCTGAAGAGTGGGACGGCAAATCCGACTTGACATACAATCATCTGCATGAGATTGAAATCGAAGACTTGCTGCCTCGTGACAAGATTGAGGTGGATATGAATGCCATTGGCGCTATGCTTAGGGGCAAGCGCGTGCTCATAACCGGTGCTGCCGGTTCTATCGGTTCGGAAATGGTGCGTCAGGTGGCTGTATACAAGCCTGCCGAACTCACCCTTATCGACCAGGCTGAGACTCCTATGCACTCTGTACGCTTGACAATGGCTCGTCAGTTTGCTGATGTCAAGAACGAAACTATAGTCGGAAGCATCACCGACAAGGCTTTCATGGAGAAGATATTCGAAGACCATCGTCCGGAATACGTATTCCATGCTGCTGCTTACAAGCATGTGCCAATGATGGAGGACAATCCTGCAATGGCTGTGCGCAACAACGTGAACGGTACACGTGTCATTGCCGACCTTGCTGTGAAGTATGGCACAAAGAAGTTTGTGATGATTTCTACCGATAAGGCTGTAAATCCAACAAACGTAATGGGATGCTCAAAGCGTATCTGCGAGATTTACTGCCAGTCGCTCAATCAGGCCATCGTTGATGGTAGAGTGAAGGGTGTTACGCAGTTTGTTACCACACGTTTCGGCAATGTGCTCGGTTCGAACGGCTCTGTAATTCCTATTTTCAAGGAACTCATACGCAAGGGTGGACCGTTGACAGTGACCCATCCGGACATCATACGCTACTTTATGCTTATTCCTGAGGCTTGTAAGCTGGTGCTTGAGGCTGGAACTATGGGCAAGGGCGGCGAGATATTCGTATTCGATATGGGAAAGCCGGTGAAGATTGTCGATTTGGCACGACGCATGATTTCGCTATCGGGAGCCAAGAACGTTGAGATTAAGTTTACCGGTCTTCGTGACGGCGAAAAGCTCTACGAGGAGTTGCTGTCGACCAAGGAGAATACCATACCTACACACAATCCTAAGATTATGGTGGCAAAGGTACGCGAGTACGACTACGATGAGGCTAAGAAGAACGAAGACGAATTGCTACAGATTTCATACACCCACGATGATATGGCTATTGTGAAGAAGATGAAGGAGATTGTTCCTGAGTTTAAATCGCAGGTCAGCAAGTATCAGGTGCTGGATAAATAAAATAAAAAATCCCCTCCCCAACATTTCTGTTAGGGAGGGGATTTTTATTGCTTTTTATTTTCTTTTCATTCCCTTGTATATCAGGAATGCTACTACAATCGCTGCAAGTCCAAGCAGTACGTATCCTATTTCGTGGCTGTATTTCACAGCCTGTAGATAAACATCATGCGTTGTCTTATAGTTGGTGTACTTGTATATGCCCCAACCTATAAGTGCGAGCACCGTGTTCCAGCATCCGGCACCGAGAGTGGTGTAGAGCAAGAACTTGCCAAGGTGCATGCCCGAGAGTCCGGCTGGAATACTGATCAGCTGTCGTACGGCAGGAACCAGACGGCCGAAGAATGTTGACGCAGCTCCATGTTCGCGGAAGAAGGCTTCCGATTTCTCCACCTTTTCGCGGTCGATAAGGCACATATGTCCGATACGACTGTCGGCAAAGCGGTATATAATGGGTCGTCCGAGCCATTTGGCGAGATAGTAATTGATGAGAGCACCGATGTTGGCGCCTACAGTAGCGAATACAATCACCAGTATGAAGGTCATTCCGCTGTCGGGATCCATGGCTTTCCATGCAGCCGGTGGCACTACAACTTCAGACGGGAACGGTACGAACGAACTCTCAATAGCCATAAACAGCGTTACAACCCAATAGTTGAGGTTGTTGAGAATCCACAGGAAAAGTTCGGCAGAATTCATTTTTGTATAGCGTTAATTATTAGTTTTATTATCCTTACTACATTATTTATTATGTTCGTCAGCCATCAGTCTCACCTCATAGTCGTAATAATCCTTGGGGTCGAGCGTTTCGGGATAGAACTCGCCAAGCACCTTCTTGGTTTCAGCCGGATTGCGTTGGCAGGCTGTTTTAAGACATTCGAGGTATTCGGCTTTCTTGTTGAGCGTCTTGAGGCATGCTGCGAGATACGCCATTCCTTCGTCGCCAGGATTGTCGTGCATGTCGGTGTACGACTTGAACATACGATAGGCGATGGCAGGATAGCCACAGTCGTATACCGAGATGGCAATGCGGAAGAAGATGTCGTGCGAGAACGACGTAGACTGCAAGGCACCCAGAAAACAGCGTATTGCCTCCTTGACGTGTCCATGTTCCAATTGTATGTGTCCTCTCACGATTGTTATCTCGTCCTTATTGGCATCGGGCTGCTTCATAGCCTCGTCGATACACGCCAGCGCTTCGTCGCGTTGATCGAGTTGTGAGTATGTGAACGCCAGGCATTGCAGCACTTCGGTAGTGCCAAGGTTTTGTTTTTTCAATGCTTCGAGCGCCTTCTTGTAGTATTCAAGGGCTTTTTCGGTCTGTCCGATATTGAGCAGACAGTTGCCGATAAACATCGTTGCGGCTCCTTCATCGGGACAAAGTTGGTGGAATCGTTCGTAAAACTTGAGCGCTTCGTTGAAGTTTCCCAGTGAGAACAGGCCGTTGGCTTTGTTGAGCAGAGCCTCCTCGTCGTTCGGGTTGATGGCAATGGAGTATTCGCTCGATGTTATCGAGTCGTTGATACGGTTGCCCATGAACTGCGTAGAGGCCAGCGAGTTCCAGTAACGACCCGAGTAGGGGTCTTCGTCGAGCAACTGTTCAAACAGCTGTTCGCTCTGTTCGTAGTCGCCTTTGGCAAAAGCGATGCGCGCCTTTATCTCGCGATAGTCCTGCAAGTCGTCCTCGTCAGACATGGCGAGCCATTTGGCTGAGATGTCAGGCAGTCCGTAGTCGATGAATATGGTAGCCACGTCGAGCACAAAGTCGGGCACATCGTCCTCGTCGATGTTGTCCATAGCGTTGCGCAGGAAGCTGTTTGCCTCCTCAGGTTTGTCTTCGGCTATCATTATTTCGGCCTTCAGATAGAGGCAGTCGATGTCGTACGCGTCGCTGATGAGCGAAGCATAGTAGCGGGCTTTTTCAATGTTCTTCTCGTCGATGAGTGCTATGCGTGCCTTAAAAACAAGTGGAAGCACGGCTCCAGGGTGCAGCCGCATAGCATAGTCGAGAACGTATTCTGCCCTTGGTTTGTCTTTTTTGTCGTAGTAGTATTCGGCAATGTCCGACAGTTCGTCGCTCTCGAAATATTCGTCCTTGCCCATTTGCAGGGAGCGTTCGTAGCGTTGCAGCAGTCGTCCGAATTCTGGACTGTCAAAATATTTCTTGTTGTTGTCCATCTAAACAATGTTTAATGAAAAATGTTTAATGTTTAATGTTATAACAGGTGTGCCCAATTAAACATTAAACATTAAACACTAAACATTAAGAAGTATTATTTATTCTGTTTTGCCCAAGTATCCTTCAGTCCGACAGTCTTGTTGAATATCAGGTTGTCGGCTGTAGAATCGAGGTCGGCCATGAAGTATCCGATGCGCTGGAACTGCAGGTATTCGCCCGGTTTGCGTTCGGCAGCATAGTTCTCCACGTAGCAGTTGTCGATAGTCTTGAGGCTGTCGGGGTTGAGCAGTTCGTGGAATTCGCGCTCATCAGCACCGAGGTCAGCCACGGTGAAGAGTCGGTCGTAGATGCGAACCTGCGCCTTCTGGCAGTGATCGGCTGATACCCAGTGCAGAGTTCCCTTCACCTTGCGGTTGGCACCCTCCATTCCGCTCTTGCTTGTCGGGTCGTATTCTGCTTGAATCTCGATGATATTGCCCTCAGCATCCTTAGTGCATCCGGTACACTTCACGATATATGCGTTCTTCAGACGAACCTCCTTGCCCGGAGTCATGCGGAAGAACTTCTTCGGAGCGTCCTCCATGAAGTCGTCGCGCTCAATCCAAAGATTCTTCGAGAAGGTAATGGTGTGAGTGCCGTCAGCCTCGTTTTCGGGGTTGTTGATAGCCTCCATCTCCTCAGTCTGACCCTCGGGATAGTTGGTGATGACGAGTTTGACGGGGTCGAGCACAGCCGACACGCGCAGCGAGCGCTTGTTGAGGTCGTCGCGAACGGCAGCTTCGAGCAGCGCCATGTCGTTAAGGGCGTCGAACTTGGTGTAGCCAATTGAGTCGATAAACTTGCGTATAGACTCAGGCGAGTATCCGCGGCGGCGCATACCCGAAAGTGTCGGCATACGTGGGTCGTCCCATCCTGACACTACTCCCTCGTTGACGAGAGCCAGAAGCTTACGCTTCGACATCATGGTGTAGGTGAGGTTCAGACGATTGAACTCTATCTGACGTGGGCGGAAGTCGTGAATGTTCTCGGTCTCGCCGCGCATCTCTTTCAGGTAGTCGATAAACTTATCGTACAACGGACGGTGAGGTACAAACTCCAGGGTACAAATAGAGTGTGTAACGCCCTCGAAGAAGTCGCTCTGTCCGTGAGCGAAGTCGTACATTGGGTAAGCGTTCCACTTTGTTCCGGTGCGGTGGTGGGGTGTATGTATGATGCGATAGATGATAGGATCGCGGAAGTGCATGTTGGGGTTAGCCATATCGAGCTTGGCGCGCAATACCATGCTGCCCTCTACAGCCTCCGGAGTGTTCATCTTGTTGAACAGTTCAAGGTTCTCCTCTACTGGACGGTCGCGGTAGGGCGAGTTGGTTCCGGGAGTAGTAGGAGTGCCCTTCTGCTCGGCAATCTGCTCGGCAGTCTGCTCGTCGATGTATGCGTGTCCGTTCTTGATCATCCAGATGGCAAACTCCCACAGCTTGTCGAAGTAGTCGGAAGCGTAGTATATGTTGCCCCACTTGAATCCGAGCCATGAGATATCGTTAAGGATGTTCTCTACATATTCGTTGTTCTCCTTGGTAGGATTGGTGTCGTCGAATCGCAGGTTGCACACACCGTTGTACTTCTCAGCAACACCGAAGTCCATGCAGATGGCCTTGGCGTGACCGATGTGCAGGTATCCGTTTGGCTCTGGCGGGAAACGCGTCTGTATGCGTCCGCCGTTCTTGCCTTCGGCAAGGTCCTGCTCAACGAGCTGCTCAACAAAGCTGAGGCTCTTCTTTTCCTCTATCGGTTTTTCTTCTGTAACTGACATAATATATTGTTTTTTGTTTTATACCTATTAATATTATAGTAGTTTCGGGGTTGTTCTGACGTTGGATTGCAAATGTAGTCCTTTTACCATCCAAAAGGAGTCCTTTTGCGAGCCAAAAGGGGTACATTTGCCGAGCCGTCGTTATAGGTCGGCCAAAACGTCGTTATAATTATGTGCAAAGTTAAGCAAAAAACGTGGATTGAGCGTTATTCCTGTACGATTATTTTGTTTTCATAACTCTCAATCCTCAACCCTCAACTCTCAACTCTCAACTATAGCAGTCGTCCCTGCCACGTGCCCCTTCGCTTCATCTCATTGACCAGTCGGTTGGTGAATTCGTAGTTTTTCAGTCCCCACTTGGGGGCTATGAGCATGTCGGCAGGCGACTGGCTTACAAATCGTTCTACAATAATATCGTTGCGCAGCCGTTCAAGATAGCGTATGCAAAGGTCGATGTATTCGTCGGCGGAATACAGCTTGAACGGCTCGCGGCAATATTCTTCGGCAAGCTGCGTGCCCTTTATGATCTGCAGCTGATGAAGCTTCAGAATGTCGAGCTTCAAATTTGACACCACTTCGGATTGCCTTATGTTCTCCTCAGCCGATTCGCCCGGCAATCCTAATATTACATGTCCGCACGTCATTATGCCACGGTCGTGAGTCTCGGCAAGGGCACGTCGCGAGCACTCGAAGTCGTGTCCGCGGTTGACGCGCAGCAACGTCTTGTCCGACACCGACTCGATGCCATACTCCACAATCATGAAAGTCTGGCGGTTCAGCTGCTCCAGATAGTCCATCACTTCGCTGCCTGCGCAGTCGGGTCGCGTACCTATTATTATACCCACAACATCCTCCTGGCTCAAAGCCTCTTCGTATCGGCGCTTCAATGTTTCAACTGATGCGTAGGTGTTGCTGTAAGCCTGAAAATAAGCCAGATACTTCATGCCCGTGTATTTGCGTGCAAAGAACGCCTTGCCCTCGCTTATCTGTTCGGCTATCGATTTCGATGGTTGGCAATAAGAGGGGTTGAACGTGCGGTTGTCGCAGAATGTGCATCCGCCGATGCCTACATGTCCGTCGCGGTTGGGACATGCAAATCCGGCATCGATAGATATTTTTTGCACACGAAACGGGAACTTGCTGCGTATCCAAGCCCCATAGTCGTTGTATAATTGTGGTGTCATTGACAAAACTTATTGGTTTATGAGTGCAAATGTACGGAAAAAATTATAACTTTGCAAAATATAGACATGCGGCTCGTTGCAATGCCTCGCCAATATCTATCAGCCCCTAAAGACAATACGATTAATAATAAATAACTAAATAATTAACAACTAATGAAGCGTTTAATCCTTATCTGTACAACATTCCTTATGATGTTTGTATCTTCAGTGTCGGCGGCTCAGAAGCTCACAATAGCCGACGTTACAAGCAGTAAGTTTGCGCCTAAGGTAGTGTCGGGCATCAACCCCATTGAAGGCACCGATACCTACGCCCGCATCAGCGACGACGGCAAGCGCATTGTAACCTATTCGTTCAAGACAGGCCGTGAGTTGTCTGTACTTTTCGATGTCAACAACACCATGGGCGAAAAGATAAAATCATTTGATGGCTATACAATGTCGCCCGACGGAACACGTATGCTCATTCAGACCAAGACCAACTACATCTATCGTCGATCATACACAGCTGTACATTATATCTACACCATAGCTTCGCGCAAACTGGAGCGTCTCTCTGACGGCGGACCTCAGCAGGTGCCCACATGGTCGGCAGACGGTCAGCAGGTGGCATTCGTGCGCGAGGGCAACATCTTCCTTGTAAAGTTGCTTTACGATAACGCCGAGATACAGGTGACTAAGGACGGAAAGTTCAATGAAGTAATCAATGGTATTCCCGATTGGGTTAACGAGGAGGAATTTGGATTCAACCGCGCTCTTACATTCAACGCCGACGGCACCATGCTCTGCTGGATACGCTACGACGAGTCGAAGGTAAAGACCTATTCGTTGCAGATGTACAAGGGTATGCGTCCCGAACATTCGGAGTATACCGACTATCCAGGATTCTATTCTTATAAGTATCCTAAGGCAGGTCAGGACAACAGTGTTGTAACAGCATGGAGCTATGACATCAAGAGCCGCAAGACTCTTCGCCTCAATGTGCCCATTGATGCCGACGGCTATATGCCTCGCATCAAGTCGACAGTCGATCCCAACCGCATCGTAGTGTACACTATGAACCGTCATCAGGATCAGCTCTGTCTCTATGCAGTCAATCCTCGCACCACAGTTGCCCAGCTCCTCATCAAGGAGTCGGTGCCCAAGTATGTGCAGGAGTCGGCAGTTGAGGCTATCAAGTTTGTAGGCAACAATATCCTTTTGCCCAGCGACCGTTCTGGTTATATGAATCTTTACGTATACAATATGAACGGTAAGTTGCAACGTACAATTGGTGGCAAGTACGACATTACCGAAGTATATGGTTTCGATGCCAAGACTGGCGACGTATACTATCAGGCAGCAGCTCTTGGTGCTACCGACCGTCAGGTATACGTAAGTCATAAGAACGGCAAGATAGAGCGACTCACCGATGCAGAAGGATGGAACTCGGCACTCTTCTCGGGCGACTATCAGTACTTCATCAATACATGGAGCGACTACAACACACCTTATGTATATACAACACGCACACGTGCCGGCAAGGTTATCTCTACATTGCAGGACAACCGTGAATTGCGCCAGACCATTAAGGACTATGGATTCTGCAAGCGTGAGGCTTTCTCGTTTACCACTTCTGAGGGTGTAACACTCAACGGATGGATGCTTCGTCCGCTCGACTTCGATGCTTCCAAGCGCTATCCTGTCATCATGCACCAGTATAGCGGTCCCGGTAGCCAGCAGGTCAAGAACGCATGGAGCGCAGGCTCGATGGGTCAGGGTGGAGCCTACGACTCTTACCTTGCACAGCAGGGCTTCATCGTAGTCAGCGTTGACGGACGTGGCACTGGCGGACGTGGTGCCGAATTCGAGAAGTGTACATATCTCAACCTCGGCGATCTTGAGTCGCGCGACCAGGTGGAAACAGCTCTCTATCTCGGAACGCTTCCTTATGTAGACAAGGACCGCATCGGTATCTGGGGATGGAGCTACGGTGGATTCAACACTCTTATGAGTATGAGTGAGGGTCGTCCAGTATTCCGTGCAGGAGTTTCTATTGCTCCTCCAACCAACTGGCGCTTCTACGACTCGGTATACACAGAGCGTTATATGCGTACACCTAAGGAGAACCCCGACGGCTACGCTACCAACCCTATAGAGCGTGCCTCTAAACTGCACGGAGCACTGCTTCTCTGTCATGGAACAGCCGACGACAACGTTCATCCGCAGAACATGTACGAATATTCGGAAGCTTTGGTTCAGGCAGACAAGGATTTCCGCGAACTGCTCTACACCAACCGCAACCACGGAATCTATGGTGGCAACACACGCAACCACCTGCTTCGTCAGGTGGCACAGTTCTTTATGACAGAGCTGAAGTAAAAACAGCATGCTGAACTATTAAAATACAAAAACGGCAGACTCCCATCAGAGAGTCTGCCGTTTTTATATTTATTCTGTCTTCTTGGTAATATATTCCGCAATCGTGGTATAGCATTAATGTAATAATGTTAGTATCTTTGCAGCGTAAAACTGTAACGAACAAATAAATCAATCAATAAACGATGTATATAGAGAAGATACAGAGTCCTGCCGACTTGAAAGGCATGGACATCGCGACACTTAATATTGTAGCCGACGAAGTGCGCCAGGCTGTGCTCAACCGTGTTAGCAAGCATGGCGGACACGTAGGTCCTAACCTCGGATTTGTAGAAGCAACGGTAGCATTGCACTATGTTTTCAATGCTCCAGAGGATAAGTTTGTGTTCGATGTCAGCCACCAGTGCTATCCACACAAGGTACTTACGGGTCGTGCCGCAGGATTTCTTGGCAACGTAGACGACATGAATGCCATATCTGGTTATTCTTCTCCGGCAGAGTGTCCCGAGTACGACAACTTCGAGGTGGGTCATACTTCTACATCCATAAGTCTTGCAACTGGACTGCAGAAGGCACGCGACGTGAAAGGAACCAAGGAGAATATCATAGCCATTATTGGCGACGGTTCGCTGTCGGGCGGTGAGGCTTTCGAAGGACTTGATGAGGCTTCGGAGCTTGGTACGGGCATCATCATCGTTGTAAACGACAACGAAATGTCGATAGCCGAGAACTATGGCGGTATATATAAGAATCTGCGTGCGCTGAGAGAGAGCCGTGGCGAGTGCGAGCACAACTGGTTTAAGGCATGGGGATTTGAGTATAAGTATCTGGAGGAAGGCAACGACATAGAACGCCTCATAGAAGTGTTCCGTAGCGTCAAGGATACCGACCGCCCTACAGTTGTTCATATCCACACAGAGAAAGGTCATGGCTATGCTCCTGCCGTAAACGACAAGGAAGCTTGGCATTGGGGAATGCCGTTCAATCTTGATGACGGTAGTCGCCCGGTTCGCAATGCCGATGGAACTGTGCCTGAGGTGAAACCATGCGAGACATATCCCGAACTCTTCTCTAATTGGATGTTGAGCGAGATGAAGCATGACAAGACACTAATAGCCGTAACAGCTGGAACACCTACAGCTGCAGGCTTTACTGCCGACAAGCGCAAGGAGGCTGGCTCGCAACACCTTGACATGGGCATTGCCGAAGAACAGGCTGTGGCTATGATTTCAGGTATGGCTAAGGGTGGCTTGCGTCCCGTATGGACGGTATACAGCACGTTCATCCAGCGCACTTACGACCAGATAGCACAGGATCTCTGCATCAATTCCAATCCAGCTGTAATCAATGTAGTAGGAGGCGGAGTGAACTCGATGAACGACATCACCCACATCTGCCTATTCGACATACCTATGCTTTGCAGCATTCCTGGACTCATCTATCTCGCTCCTACCACATGCGAGGAGTATTTCGCAATGATGCGTTGGGCAATACTTCAGGACAAAAAGCCTATAGCCATTCGTGTGCCGAGCAACGGAGTTGTTCATACAACGGAGAAAGTGGACGAAGAGTATTGCTACGAGTCAAAATATAAGGTGATGCACGAAGGCTCGAAGGTGGCAATCATTGCTGCTGGCTCATTCTATCAGAAGGGCGAGAACGTGGCGCGTATGCTTGCCGACAAGGGTATTGATGCAACGCTCATCAATCCACGCTATCTGAATGAGGTGGATGCCGAAGCACTCGAATCCTTGAAGATGAACCATAAGCTTGTGGTAACACTTGAAGACGGCTGCAAGGATGGTGGCTTTGGCGAGCGCATAGCCTCTTATTATGGTACGTCAGATATGAAGGTGCTTGTATGTGGCGTTAAGAAGGGACTCTACGACAGATACGATGTAGAGCAGTTGCTTAAGAACAACCGTTTGCTCGACGAGCAAATCGTGAGCGACGTTGTCGCTAATGTTGAATGTTAAGTGTTAAATGGCGAGTGTTAAGAAATAATATAGCATTATGGCATTATCAAATATAGAGAAACATTACAACAAACATCCCGAAGACCTTCGCTTGCAGCGTAGACACGGTATAGTAGAGTTTGAAACCACAATGCATCATTTGCGTAGGTTCATAACTCCCGACATGCAGCTGCTTGACATAGGAGCAGGAACCGGTCGCTACACATCGGCTCTTATGGCAGAAGGCTATAAGGTGAAGGCTGTAGAACTGGTGCGTCGTAATATTGATGTGTTCCTGAAGCGTGAACCAACAGCCGACGTTGTGCAGGGCGATGCACGTAACATGCCGTTCCTGCCAACTGCAACAGCCGACGTAACGCTATTGCTCGGCCCGCTCTATCATCTCTTTGGCGACGAGGAGAAGCTGAAGGCACTTAACGAGGCAAAGCGCGTCACCAAACCTGGCGGACTGATATTCGTGGCTTACTTGATGAACGAATACAGCATACTGTCGTATTGCTTCGACGAAGACCGTATAGAAGGATTGTTGGAACGTGGTGCTGTTGATGAGAACTTCCATATACAGGCCCAGCCCGACGAGTTATACGACTATGTGCGTATTGATGACATCAACCGTCTGGACGAATGTGCAGGTTTGGAACGTGTCACTATCTTCTCGCCCGATGGAGCTTCCGACTATATGCGCACACGACTCAACCGTATGAGTGACGAGACGTTTGCCCGCTTCATAGAATATCAGAAGTGTATCTCAGAGCGTGCCGACCTTATCGGAGCTGGCAGTCATGTGGTGGACGTAGTAAGGGTTCCGTTATAAATCATTATGTGCAAAAAACAGACAAAGAAGAAGGCAATAGTAATAGGAGCTACCTCAGGCATTGGTCTTGAGGTGGCTCGTATCCTTGCCGAGCGAGGATATATTGTTGGTGTAGCCGGACGACGTGTTGATAGACTTGAAGAGATAGTAAAGTGTAACGAGAACATCAAGGCTTATCGACAGATAGACGTAACCGATGAGGCTGCGCCACATCTGCTCAATGAACTTATAGCCGAGCTTGGCGGTATGGATCTCTATTTCCATAGTTCGGGAATAGGGTGGGAGAATTGTGAACTTAATATCGAACGCGAGATGAAGACCGTGGAGACCAACGGTTTGGGCTTCACACGTATGGTTACGGCAGCATACAGTTGGTTTGCCAATAATAATAAAGGTGGACAGATTGCTTGCATCACCTCCATAGCACGCACACGTGGATTGGGAGCAGCACCGGCTTATTCAGCCACCAAGCGTTTCCAGTCGCACTATCTTGAATGTCTTGCACAGCAGTCGCGCATGCGCCGATTGAATATCCATATCACCGACATCCGTCCCGGCTTTGTATCTACCGACCTTATTGCCGGCAGTCATTTCCCCTTACAGCTCTCGGCTAATAGTGTTGCACGCTCTATTGTCAAGGCTGTGATACAATGCAAGGAGACAGTCACAATCGACTGGCGCTATCGCATGCTTGTAGCTGCATGGGCAATGATACCACGGTGGTTGTGGACAAGGCTGAGGTTTGTGAAGTAGTTCGTTGTATGATTTTGAAAAAATACAAAATAGATTCTTTCTTTTTATATACACAAAAGTGTAATTCTTAAGCCAATTGTATCTGAAATACACTTTTGTGTCAAAGTCTTTTTTGTCATTTCCTTTACTTTTGCCCTCAGAAAAACATAAGTAAAGGTATTATGAACAAGAAACTGATTGTTACAGCGTTGTGCCTCTCGGCTATGACTCCGATGATGGCGCAGAATATCACCGGCAAGGTGACGGATGCTAAGGGAGAGCCTTTGGCGTTTGCCAATGTAGTATTATTGAATAGAACAGACTCGGCTTTCGTCAAGGGTGCAGTGAGTGGAGAGGATGGCAGCTTTGTCATCGACTCTTCCTGCAACGGCGGAATCATCAAGGTGACCTCCGTAGGCTATAAGACAATCTGCAAGGATTGCGAGGGCGAGAACATAGGCATTATCAAGATGGAAGAAGACAGTAAGATGCTCGGCGAAGTAGTCGTGAAGTCATCCCTGCCTAAGACTATCCTGAAGAATGGCGGAATGACGACAACCATTGTCGGATCCGTACTTGAGAAGGCAGGAACCATGGAGAACCTGCTCGACTGCATCCCTAACGTTTCTGCCCAGAATGGCAGCATTAAGGTATTCGGACGCGGTGAGCCTGTTATCTATATCAATGGACGACAGATGAGAGACAAGAGCGAGCTGGACCGTTTGCATTCCGACAACATCAAGTCAGTGGAAGTCATCACTAATCCTGGTGCTCGTTACGCAGCCAGCACCAAGGCGGTCATCCGTATCACAACGAAGAAGATACAGGGTGAAGGATTCGGATTTGATGCGAAGACTACTGGTGAATATGATGAAAAGAAAAACTTCGGCGGGTTTAGCCAATTGAATATGAGCTATCGCAAGAATGGCTTAGAGCTGGGCGCATACGCCTTTGGAGCAAGACAATATCAGCCAGACAATAAAGACTTACAGCAGAAGACTTATCTTGACAAGACTTGGAACCAGAAAAGTGAGATAAGACAAGTAGGTATTATCGAAGCCATGAACTTTCGCCTGGATGCCAGCTACCAGTTGGATGCCAACAACTCTATAGGTGCCAACTTTGGTTTTCTTAGAAATCCTAAGCAAACATGGAACGGCGATATGAGTTCTTCTATATTGCAAGACGAAGAATTGTCTGAAAATTCTGATAGTCATGCTGATTTCTTTTGGCAGAAGAATAATCTTTCAAGCAATATTTACTATGTAGGAAAGATTGGTAAGCTCAGCATCGATTTCAATACAGATTGGCTATGGTCAAAGGAATACCAGAACGATGTTACCAAAGAGCAATACCAGGAAGTGGGGATGAATGCACAAAGCCAAACGGCTCATAGCTTGACTAACAAGGATTATCATTTGCTTGCTTCCAAGCTGGTTCTTTCTTATCCTCTGTTGGGCGGCGACTTATCTTTGGGTGGTGAATATTCCAATACCCATCGTACCTCAAAGTATCAAGTGGTGCCAACTAACTTGGTAGCGGATGACGACAGCCGTATTACAGAAAGTATGACATCTTCATTCTTGACCTATTCAAGAGATTTCGGTAATCTGAGTTTGGAGGCAGGTATGAGATACGAGTACATCGACTTCAATTACTATGAATATGGCAAGTATGTGCCTGGGCAAAGCAAGTCGTACGGCAATTGGTTCCCATCGCTTAGCTTATCAATGCCTGTAGGCAAGGTACAGATGCAATTGAGCTATGCAGCCGACATTAATCGTCCTTCCTATCATAATTTGCGCAGTGGCATTCAGTATGACAACCGATACACGTATGAAACGGGAAATCCATTTTTGGTATCTCAGATAAGTAGAAATCTCAACTACGAGTTAGCTTACAAATGGTTGACATTCGATATGACCTACAGTCATACTTCACATCCGATTATATCCACAGTGGAGACTTATAAGGATAATCCTGCAATAGGCTTGATGAAGCCAGTAAATGGGAATTCGTATAATGACGTAGCTGCATCCATCAACTTGCGCCCTTCGTTTGGCATCTGGTATCCTTCGCTTACAGCATCCGTTGACAAGCAATGGTTTGATATGGAGACGCACGATGGGAAATCGCTCAATAAACCAATGGCTTCATTCCGTTTTGACAATACGCTCAACACCAAATTAGGAATGTTTACGTTGATGATGTCGTATATCACGAAAGGCCATGAAGAGAATCAGTATCTGTACAAGCCAATGTTTTGCACGAATGTTTCCGCATATAAGGCTTTCTTGAAAGACCATTTGTCGTTTCAGCTCTTCATCTATGATTTGTTCGGGACAAACGATAGCCACATGATTGCTCATTTTGGCAAAATAAAGGAAATGGTGTATGATGGACTGTCAACAAGCAAAGTGTCGCTTACTGTACGGTATAAGTTCAACACTACAAGAAGCAAGTATAAGGGTACGGGTGCTGGAGAAAGCCAGAAGAACAGAATGTAATCTGTCTATCTGCTGAATCCAGCAATGGTGTAATGACAATAAATCTCTCTATAAATGAACAACCCAATAAAATTGTTGATTAGTGGCGCAGACATGGGAGGCTTGATAGCCTCCTGTGCCTTGCGCCATGACTTCCATGAAAGCTCTTGGCAGGAAGATAGATTTCAAATCTATCGCATAGAAAAGGATACGCTGACGATGGAAGATGTGGATGCATGCGACTTGTCGGGCATCCGGTATGCGGTGAATGCAACCTTGCATGACAACGAAGCCTCTTTCGCTTTCGATGAGAAATGCAAGGAGCAGGGCATTACAGTTATCCATGCCGTCAATCTTGGCAAGGCTGCCTTTCTCGCTGTAGAGAAACCGAAAGGCTATCCATTCAGCGAAGTAGTGAAAAAAGGAACGGATGATTTCCGGTGCTCACTGGGCAAGTATATCTCGCAGTACGGTATGTTCTGGCAGATGCCTGTGCCTTGGGTGGATGAAGCCATCAGACATTATTCTGAGGAGTCTTTCCCGCAACTGGGCATCGGGGCATATATTGCCGCCGGCTATTGTGCCAACATCCTCTCGAACCTTACGGAAGGCAAGGAGGTAAAATACTTCCCCAAGTTCTATCTCTCGCCATTGTTGGAAGAGATATGATTATTATATCATCTGATAGTTTGTGGCATGAAACAGTGCCTCGGCAATGTTCTTCACGCCAAGTTTAGCAAAAAGGTTGCGCTTGCAAGCCTTTATCGTATCCACCGACTTGCATAGTCGGTCGGCAATATCATTCATCGTGTAACCTTGGGCAGACAATCTCAAAACATCTCTCTCAGTCTCGCTCAAGGTTATGCCTTCTTTCTTTTCCCACTTATGGCGCAATGTGGAATATTCAAAATAGCTACGCTCACCATTCTTCTGCATGATGATATGTCCCGGTTCATCGGTTGCTGCCAATGATACGGTGCAGAGGGCAAGCCAGATTCTTCCATCATCAGAAAGAAGTATCGGAGTAAGGTGATGATGAATCAATCGGCTATGTCTGCCATTGGTAAGATGAAAGTCGTACGAGATGGTATAGTCCAGGCGGTCGCCCACAGGCAATTCATTGAAAAGATCAAAACCTTTCTTGTTCACTTCGAGCAGCATCTGCAGGTCGGCATCCGGAACATGGTCTATATACATCTGATAACCGGCTTCCATCAACTGCTCCGGTTCCAATCCGCAGAGATAAGCGAGGTTGTCTGATGCATAGATGAAGTCCTGATGAAAATAGTCAATGATATAGACGCACTGGTAGGTGCTGCGAGCAAAAGCCTTTGCCGCATTCACCAATAATTCTATCTTGTCGTAATCTTGTCTGTTGATATGATTCACCTCGTTGGAATGGAGGAAGAAATCTTCTTTTTCTTTATTCATAAGCTATTCTGAATATTACTCTTTCAAACTGTTAATCTTGGCACAGACACTCTGCACATGGTCGAATGATGACTACGCTTGGTTGCTGATTCTCATTTCAGTGTGAATGTGAATATCAGTCCGTGGTTGGGCGGCAATGCGTTTTTCACGCTGACGCTTCCGCCGTGTAGGAGTATGGCGTTTTTCACGATGGCGAGTCCGAGCCCCGTGCCTCCCATCTTGCGGCTTCGTCCTTTGTCAACACGGTAGAAGCGTTCGAAGAGGCGTGCGAGGTGTTCGTTTGGCACTCCGACGCCGTTGTCGGAGAATGTGAAACGCCATTCCTGCTGACTTGTCTTTTCGGCAGACAGCGTGATGGCGGATCCTTCGCCGGCATAGGCGATGGCATTGTCGGTGAGGTTGCGGAACACACTGTAGAGCAGTGATTGGTTGCCCTTCACCTGTATGTCGGCTGGCAGCCGGTTGTCGAATGTCATCGAGTGTTCTTTGAGTTGTAGTGCCGTCTCCTTCTGTATGTTTGCCACCATCTGCGAGATGTCCACGGTGTCGAAGTCGGTAAGCATGTCGGGAGCGTCGTCGAGACGGTTCAGCGTTGAGATGTCGCGCAGCAGCGACGTGAGGCGTTGTGCCTGTGCATAGCATCGCTGCAGGAACTGCGCCTTCATGCTCTCGCTGATGTTCGGATTGTCGAGGATGGTCTCCAGGTAACCCTGTATGCTCGCTACGGGAGTCTTCAGCTCGTGGGCTATGTTCTGGGTGAGCTGTCGCTTCAGTATGTTCTGTTCCTTCTTGGTGTGTTGCAGCCGTTTGTATATCTTGATGATTTTTTCGGCAATCTCTCCCAACTCGTCGTTCGGAAACTCTATGAGGTCTTCCGTCTCGAGGCTCTCGTTGTGATCGGCACGGTTGGCAAAGGTGCGTAGCTTCGTCACGTTGGCCCCCAGCCTCTGTGTGAAGCGGAAGAGCAAGAAGGTTAGGATAAGCATTGCGGCGAGGGCAAACCAGATGTAGTGCTGGTCGGTCTGCAGAGTCTTGATGAGGCTGTTGTCGTAGGGCAGTGCGGTGCGGATGATGAATTTCTGGTGTGGAAAGTATGTAGCCGAATAGAAGAACGACTCTCCGAGCGTGCTGCTCTTGCGGTCGATTGAGAATCCGTGGCCCATGTTGAGAGCCTGTCTTATCTCGCTTCGGTTGAGATGGTTTTCGAGCTGATGGTAGTTCTTGAACCTGTTGTCGTAGAGCACATTGCCCTTCGTGTCAACCAACGTCACTCTGATCTTCGACTTGTAGTGGCGCTTCACGTATTCGTCGAGGTCTCTTTCTGAGTGGCTTTTGTCGAGACTCATCACTTCAGCCATGCGCTCGTTGTAGTCTTGCAGACGGGTGTCGAGCATGTCGATCTTGTATTGTTTCTCTCTCTCGTGCTGGAACACGATGAATGCAGCGGCAAAGGCGATGAACACGGCGATGACGCTGAAATACAGTTTTTTTCCTACGGATGTCCTTGACATAGTGGATGGGGGTTAGTTATCAGTAGACAAGGGAATCAGCCTTGCCGTCATTGTACGGATGTATGATGATGCTATGCGTCGAAATAATATCCGAAGCCGAGTCTCGTCACGATGCACTTGGAGAAACGTCCTATCTTCTTTCTCAGTCGCGTGATGTTCACGTCCACCGTGCGGTCGAGCACGAGCACATCCCTTGGCCACACCCTGTCGATGAGTTCCTGACGTGAGAACACCCTGCCACGCTCGTCGAGCAGCAGATGCAGGATTTCAAATTCCGTCTTGGTGAACGGTATGTCCTCGCCGTCGATAGCCACCGTCTTCTTGTCGAGATTGAGTTCCAGTCCTTGATACGAGATGATGTTGTTGTGTGGGGCATAGCCCGTATCGCTTGTCCTTCTCAACACGGCACGCACTCTCACCAGCACCTCACGGATGGAGAAAGGCTTTGAGATATAGTCGTCGGCACCGAGGTTGAATCCAGTCACCGTGTCGTTCTCCGTGTCTCTTGCCGTAAGGAAGATGATAGGTATGTTAGCCGTCATCGGTTCGTCTTTGAGTTTTTTTGCGAGTGCGAATCCCGACATCGCTCCCATCATCACGTCGAGCAGCAGCAGGTCGTATTTCTCCGCTCCAATCTCCAGCACCTCTTCGGCAGAGTTTGCGGTGTCCACCTCGTAGCCTTCCGTTTCAAGATTGAACTTCAGAATCTCGCAGAGGTCCTGTTCGTCGTCAACGACTAAAATATGGTTTTTCGTTTCCATCTTTTCCTGTTTTAATATTGTTACGGTGCAAAGTTAGTTTCATGCTTGTTCATATCTGTTACAGCGATGTTACAATGTCGTTACACCCCCAAAGACTTCTTGTGCAAAGATAATGCAAGGCGAGAGGAGAACGAAATGAATTCATTCATTTCTTATCCCGAGCCGGAACTTATCTTATGCAAAGATAAAGCAAATTGCTTGCAACACAAACAAACTTTAAGAATAAACCATTGCGTTATGCGAGAAAAGACGATACCTCCCCCAATCGTTCGTTAGGGTTTGCTTGTATTCAGTGCGTCCCGTTTCCGACTGACATACAGTTCCGATGGACAATTCCGATTACCGGTTTGGGATGAACTATAAAAAAGTATAAAAACATTACGTGTTGGTCATAAACCGTCATTTTTACTGTAAATTTGCAGTTCGGAAATAAACACAAACTTATAATAGAAACGATGAAAAATCAGACAAAGGCTATTGACACGCCATTTGGACAGCGCGACGCATACGGGTCGCTGAGCATGCCGGTATACCACACCGCAGCATACGAGTTTGACACTGCCGCCGATATGGCGGACGCCTTCACAGGCAAAGTGATAGCACCAGACTATTCCAGAGTACTCAACCCAACGGTGATGTATCTCGAAGACAAGGTGAAGGCAATGACGGGAGCCGCCAATGTGATGGCGCTGTCGTCGGGAATGGCTGCCATCAGCAACACAATACTTGCCCTCTCGGCAGCAGGCAAGAATATCGTCACCTCACGACACATGTTCGGCAATACCTTCTCGCTCATCACCGAGTCGATGCCACGCTTCGGCGTTGAGGCACGTCCCTGCGATCTGCTCAACCTCGACGAGGTGCGCTCAAAGATGGATGCCAACACCTGCTGCATATTCCTGGAGATAATCACCAACCCACAGATGGAAGTGGCAGACCTGAAGGCTCTCTCGACGATAGCCCATGAGTATGGCGTGCCATTGATTGCCGATACCACGGTGATACCGTTCACACAGTTCTCGGCAAAAGACCTCGGCGTAGACATCGAGGTGGTGTCGAGCACGAAATATCTCTCAGGCGGTGCCACCACCCTTGGCGGACTCGTTATCGACTACGGCACGGCAGAGGGATTCGGCCACAAGATGAAGAACGAGATGCTCTTCAACTTCGGTGCCTACATGACTCCCCACGTGGCATACATGCAGTCGCTCGGACTGGAGACCCTCGATGCCCGATACAGAGTGCAGAGCCAGAACACCATCTATCTCGCCAACAGACTGCGTGAGCTGCCACAGATAAAGAGCGTGAACTATGTGGGACTCGCCGACAATCCGTTCCACGATATCGCCGTGGCACAATATGGCAAGACAGCCGGAGCGATGATGACCATCGACCTGGAGAGCAAGGAGGCAGCTTTCAACATGATAAACAATCTGAAGCTTGTCCGCCGTGCCACAAACCTCTTCGACAACCGCACGCTCGCTATCCATCCGGCAAGCACTATCTTCGGAAACTTCTCCGACGAGGAGCGCAGAAAGATGGATGTGCTCGACACTACGGTGCGTATTTCTGTGGGACTGGAAGATATGGACGACGTGTTCGAGGATATCAAGCAGGCTGTGGAGCGCTGATATATGCCCCTTGCTGCCGGTGATTGCCGGCAGAGGATAAAGACAAAGACAAAAAATCAGCACACATAGAGCTTGATATGTACGATTTCAATAAGATAATAGACCGTTCGGGCAGTGGCGACCTTAAGCACGAGGTGCTTGAGGAGCGCTACGGCAGAGGTGACCTGTTGCCTCTGTGGGTTGCCGACATGGACTTCGAGACACCGCAGTTCATCACCGATGCCCTGCGCCGCCGCCTCGACCATTCACTCTTCGGCTACACCGTGGAGCCGAAGGAATACTGGCCCACCGTGCAGCGATGGATACGCGACCACCATCAGTGGGAGGTGCCGCTGGAGTGGTTCAGCTACATTCCGGGCATAGTGAAAGGCATCGGAATGGTGATAAACGTGTTTACGAATCCCGACGAGAAGGTGATAATCCAGCCGCCGGTATACCATCCCTTCCGCCTCACTCCAGAGGGAAACGGCAGAGAAGTGGTGTATAATCCGCTGAATGAGAATGCCGACGGCACATATTCGATGGATTTCGACAACCTTGCAGAGGTAGCCGACGAGAAATGCCGTCTCCTTATACTCTCCAATCCTCACAACCCGGCAGGCATAGTGTGGAGCAAGGAGACGCTGGCACGCCTTGCCGACTTCTGTTACGACCGCGGCATCATAGTCATTTCCGACGAGATACACTGCGACATGGCTCTGTGGGGCAACAAGCACGTGCCCTTTGCCACGGCGTCAGAGAAGGCTGCCCAGTGTAGCATCACATTCGGTGCACCGTCGAAAACCTTCAACATTGCAGGCATCGTCAGCTCCTATTCGATAGTCCCCAACCCGGAGATAAGGAATAAGTTCTATTCGTGGCTCGCCGCCAACGAACTTAACGAGGCACCCATGTTCTCGCCCATAGCCACCATCGCCGCCTTTGAGCAAGGAGAGCAGTGGCGCAGGGCGATGCTCGCTTATGTGGAAGACAACATCCGTTATGTGGAAGACTACTGCCGTGAGCATCTGCCGATGATACGGCCATTGCGACCGGAGGCGTCATTTCTGGTGTGGCTCGACTGCCGCAAGCTCGGGCTCAATCACGACCGGCTCATCGACCTCTTTGTCAACAAGGCACGTCTCGCCCTCAACGACGGAGAGATGTTCGGCAAGGGCGGTGAAGGCTTCATGAGAATGAATGTGGCAACGCCGCGTGCCATCCTCACACAGGCACTCTCCCAACTGAAAGACGCCATCTACGGATGATATGAATTGATGCCCAATTGAGGTAAAAACATAAAAAAAGAAGGATGTCGCTTTGGCATCCTTCTTTTTTATGTTTTTATATCAAGGCGGTCATTAGATTTTCAAGTCAGCTAAGACCCGGTGTTCTGCTGACCGCTTTGACAGTAGATGATTACTGTTATTCAGCGTCTCTCTCCTTCACCACGATGTTCTTGAACTCGTATGTAGGAGCCACTTCGTCAGTGCTCTTGTATACGAAGGCGATATGGATAGTGTTGCCTACATATTTTGCGAGCGAAGCAGGACCAACGGTTACGAAGCTCCAAGAGTCGCCGGCAGAGCGTGTAGCCGGGTCAAACTCCACGTCCTCCCATGTGGCAGCCTTCACGTCGGTGCCGTCGAAGTTGGTAGACACCTTCACCTGTATGAAGTCAGTCAGGTTGTTAGAACCCAGGAAGTTGAGTGCCTCTTCGAATGAGATTACAGGGTCTTTGCCCTTCTTCATGTTGAGTGCAGGCGAAACGAGCCAGCTCTCGGCAGCCTGGTTCACCTTGTTGGCGAATGCCGAAGCCTTCCATCCGTAAGCTGCGGTGTTAGACCATACGAAGCTCAGTGTGCCGATGTTGATGTTGTATGCCACGAAGCCACCCTCGTTGCCGAGCAGCGACTCGTTGAGATACATGCTTATCTGAGCCTCATAGCCATTCTCGGTGTTGGCGAAAGTGGTGGTCTCCTTCTTGTATACCTTTGACTCAGCCCATCCCTCAGTGGCAGAATATGTGTATTCCACTACAGCCATTACCGTAGCCGACTTGCGGTATACCACAGCCACCTTCTGTCCGTCAGCGGCGAAAGGATAAGCCTGCTGCAGCAGCTGAGGCAGATAGTTGGCAGGTTTGCCGATAGTGGTAGAGCCTACAGCCTCATACATGGCAGGCTGAACAGCCATCACCTTGGCGTCAGAAGTTGTGTAGGTCTTCCATGCAGTGCCGTCAAACTTGTATACCACCGACTTGTTAGCCTTCGAAGCGGCAGCGCGGCGCATTCCGTTCATCTTGGCGCCCGAAGCAGCCTCTGCAACGCTTGTCACCATGGTGTTCACGTATTTGCCCTTGGAAGCAGAACCTACGGTGTATCCGTAAACCATCACGTTCTTGCCGTTGAGGTCGGCGCTTACCATTCCCTCCGGAACGTAAGCCAGACTTCCCTGCTTCTCAGTTCCGTCGATAGCCACGTTGTAGTAGTTGCCGTTGATTGTCAGTTTGCCGGTATATGTCACGTATGCCACGTAAGGGGCATTGGCATAAGCCTCAAAGTCGGCGCTGCCCATGGTCTTAGCCTTAGGCTGTGTGTATGAGCCGTTGCCAGCCTTCAATACAGAAACCTCTGTGCCGTCGGTAGGATACTGCTGCAGACCGCCATATTCTGTGGTAGTTCCGCTAACAGCCACCTCGTCGCCAACCTTCACGTCGCTGGTCTTGTATACGAGGATATAACCGGTTCCGTCGTAGAGCAGGAAGCCGCGGCTGTAAACTGCCGGCACCTTGCCCTTCACGGTGTAAGTACCCACGCCACCGGCGATGACGTCAGAAATCTTGGTGTATTGACTCTCTGTCTGAGAGCCTCCGCCGGCAGGTTCAAACTCAGAGTAAGAGTAGTTCACCACCATGATGTCGCCAGCCTTGGCATCGGCTTTTGCTGTCTTCAGTGCGGCAGCTATCTTGTTCTCTGTAGAAGGAGTGAGGTATGTAGCCGTTGACGCACCGTCCCAGATAGTGTTGTAGTCGTCGGCAGTCAGAGTGTATTCACCCTTCATATTGTCGAAATCGGCGAGATATTCCGATTTTCCGCAATACTCGTTGTATGTCACCTTGAACGTAGAGCCCAGGTCGGCAGCAGGATATTTGTTGTTGATGAAAGCCGGCAGGAACTGGTCGGCGGTAATCATGTTGTCGAAATACTTCTGTGTGCCGAGTTTCTTCAGCGCGTCGGTATACGCAGTCGTTCCGCTCTGTTCGTCGAGCTGTGCGGCGAGCGCCTTGTTGGCTGCGAGATTGGCGATGGCGGTGTAGTCACCATCCTCGAGCACTATAGGCAAATCCTTCTTCACGTCGGTAATCTGGTCGCCGATATGAAACTGGTCTTCAAAGTCGTTACACGCAGTAAACGACAGCAGGGCGACAGCCGACAGTAAATATATCTTTTTCATATTCTTCTAATGTTATATATATATAATGTATACGGTTGATTAGAAATTGATCTTCAGTCTTGTGCTGAACGTGCGTCCGAAGGCATAGAATCCGTAGATGTTGTCCTTTGTTGCAGTGCCGGAACTTGGGTTCCACACCTTGCCCAGATACTGATAGTCGAAGAGGTTGTTCACGTTGCCCGAGATTGTGGCGTTCAGACCTGCAATCTTGAACTTGTAAGATGCGTTGAGGTCGAACTGGCTTGCTGTAGGCACTCTCCATGGGTCAGCCACGGTGTTTGTCTTGCCCAGCGAGAGGTTGCTGCCCGAGATAGAATAGTAGGCATAGTTGCGGGCGTAGAGAGTCCAGTCGGCACCGATACGGATTTCCTTGCCGATCTTGATTGTAGCGCCGAGAGCTGCCGTTGTCTGAGCGGCGCCGCCAACATGGATACCCTTCAGGTTGATACCCGTAGAGAGATGATCTTCTGCTCCGATACCGCTTGCTATGCTTCCGTCCTTTGTGAGAGGCTGTCCGTTGTAGTCAAACACGTATCCCTTGGCATTGCTGTCCCATTTCCAGTCGCCGATAGAGAACATGGCGTTCACGTCGAGCCAGTAGAGCGGACTTGCCTTTGCCTCGATTTCGATACCCTTGTGCAGGGCGTTCACGCCGGTCATGTTCACGAAGGCGTCAACCTGTGCCGTGCCCACTGTAGAGCTCTTTGCCATTGTCTTGTCGAGCCACTTTGTCCAATAAGCGTTCACGTCAACCTGCAGCCACTTCAGACGGTAGCCGTAGCCAAGTTCGAACGATACTACTTTCTCGTTCTTGGCGTCAGGGTTGGTCACGTTGCTTGATGCGAATGAGAGGAACGCACCGTAGTTGAACTTAGGAGCGCGGCTGATGTAGCCCACGTTGAAGAATGCGTTGTGATGCTCGTTGAAGTTGTAGTTGGCACCACCCTTCACGGTGAAGCCGAGATAGTTCTTGGTCTCAGACTCAGCGTTTTTCTTGTCGTAGTAGAGACGGTCGTAACGCCAGTAAGAAGTGTTTGAGAGCGAACCTGAGAGGAATGAAGAGAGACCGTTCTTGGAGTATTCAGCCTGGAAGAAGGCACCCTCCTGAACCACGTGTCCGTCATAGTCGCGATATACAGCGTCGCCCACGCCGAGCTTCTGGTATACCCAGCTCTGGTTTGCGGCATTGGCGTTGTTGGCAGGTTTCACCGACTTGCGGGTGCTGTCAATGAAATATTTGCCTCCATAGAGGTCAACGATGTCGTTGGTGTGTGTGCCCTTGTAGAAGCGGAAGTCTACACCACCGTAGAAGTCGATGTCCTTTGTCAGTTTGGTGTTGTATGTAGAAACGAGTCCATACCAGTTGTGGTAGTTCTTCGCCTTTGTCATCACCATGATAGAACCGTTCTCGTTGTTGGCGTTCAGTTCCTCTACAGCGCCATAGTCGAATGTGCCGTCAGCCTTGCGGAACTTGTTCTGCATCACTCCCTTGTATGCTCCATACCAGTCGGTGTAAGAGTATCCGTAGTCGGTATTCGCCTGTCCGCTGTATCCGTATCCACGGCCGATGCTCATATAGAGCACGGTGCTCAACGACGAATTGTCGTTGATCTGCCACTGGTGGTTGAGGCTCAGCTGAGGCTTGTGGTAAACGTTATATTCGGCAGAGCGCATCTTGCCGTTGCTGTCGAAACCGTAAGTAGGGTTATACTTGTGGTCTTTCACTCCCCACACCTGCTCTGTCATCTTCCAGTCGGCGAGAGTCAGCGCGTCTTTGCGCTGGAAGTGCTCCTGAGGAGCTCCGAAGGCAGTGAACGAGAGCTGGTGCTTGTCGTTCAGACGCTTGGAGATGTTCAGGAAGTATGTGTAGCCTGAGAATTCAGTGCCCTGCACGTATCCGTCGCCCCATGTCTTTGAACCGAGCAATGTCATCGACCATCCTGTCTTTGAAAGACCTGTAGAAACGGTGAACATCACCTTGTTCATGTTGTCGTTGCCCATACCATAATATATCGATCCGCCCTTCTTTGCCTCGATAGACTTTGTGATGATGTTGATGGTACCACCTACAGAAGGTGCCGACACCTTTGAAGCACCGAGTCCGCGCTGTGTCTGCATAGAACGGGTCACATCGGTCAGACCTGCCCAGTTAGACCAGTATACGTTCTGGTTCTCCATGTCGTTCATAGGCACTCCGTTCACCATCACGGCGATGTTGGTGTTGTCGAATCCACGCATGTATATCTCAGAGTCGCCATAGCCACCACCCTCTTTGTTGGCATGCACGCCAGGGGTAGACTTGAGGATTTCGGGGAACTCCTGTGTTCCGATTTTCTCCTCGATGAACGAGAGCGGAACGGAAGACACAGCCACCGGAGTCTTTCTTGCCACAGCCACCTGTGATGTCACCACTACGTCGTCGAGCATGCGTCCATCTGGCTTCAGGCTGATGGTGGCGATGTCGCCCTTGCTGGCATTGGTCTTCATGGATTTAGACTTGTAGCCGATGTAGTCTACAGTGATTTCTGCAGTTCCCTTTACGCCTTTCACTGTGAAAGCACCGTCGATGTCGGTTGCCACCTTGACGCCGTTAACGGTTACCGTAGCACCGATGAGCGGTTCGTTGTTTTCCGCATCAACTACCTTACCTCTTAGCGTGGACTGAGCCACTGCCGTCACCGTGCCGACAATGGCCAGCACAGCCACGAGAAGGAGATGTTTTAGATGATTTTTCATACTTAAATTTGTAAAAGTTGATTAATACTGCACAAATATACAAATTAATGTTTAATAACCCTATAAATGTTAAACAAAAAGGCGCCTTGTAATGTAATTTTAATGGGAAACCGCCAAATATTGTTGGAAAAAGAAGAAAACGAGACGAATTAACGAACCTGTTTCAGCAGGCAGTGATGAAATAGTAATTGGTCCATTGACAACGGACCAATTTGACAAGGCAACACTGGAAGCATTTCTTACAGTGCAGTTTACCCCTCATTATGAGATACTTGAATTATCGGAGCGAAGACACTTATAATGATGGAGACACGCAGATGCTTTTTAATTTTTTTTTTTTTGACAAAGAGACGCAACTATCCTTCTATCCGCCACTCCGTGATGGTGCGTTCCTCGCTGCTGTAGTTTACGCCCACCTTTACCAGCCGTTTGCCGTCGGCTGTATAGGGGATGAGATAGCCCTTCTCGTCAATCTGGCGGAGCGCGGCGTCGGCGGAGCCGTCAAACTTCAACTCCATGACGTAGACCACCGAGGGCAGCGTGATCACCACGTCGGCCCTGCCGTGCGCACTTTCCTCCTCCACCTTGATGAACGAGCCGATGAGCGAGAATACCAGGTAGAAGATGGTCTGCACGTCGCGCTCCGTCTTGTTCGACAGACGGTAGGACACGCCGGCGAGATAGGCGCGCATCAGCGTGAGCGCTTGCTCCATGTCGTCGGCGATGACCGCTTTGACAAACTTGATGACGAAACTGCTGTTGGTGCCCTCGGCCGGCGTGAGGTAGTTGGCGGCAAGCGAGCGCACCATCCCCGTGCGCACCTCCTCGTTGGGATAGCCCAGCGTGTAGAGGTCGATCATCGGGTCGTAGTGCTTGATGGTGAGGTAGCCGCTCTGGTAGAGCAACGGAAGGACGGTGGTCATGTTCTCGGGCGACACGTCGAAGTCGCTCACTCCGGCGTCCTGGCCAGTGAGGTCGCGCAAGCCGACATTGTATTTCTGGAGCAATTTGATGATGTAGGTGGGCGTGCCCGAGTCGAACCAGTAGTCGCTGATGTCGCCTGAGGCAAGGGCTTTGATCAAGCTGAACGGATTGTACACATTCTCAGAGTTCTTGCTGAAATGATAGCCGTCGTATTTCCGCTTGAGCCGTTCGAATGTCTCGTCCACGCTGAGGTGCAGGTGCTCGGCAAGGCGCTCCACATCGGGCAGCATCTGAGTGTGGAGCTCCTCGCTGCTGATGCCGCAGATGGCGGAATACTTGTCGTACATGGATATGTTGAACAGGTTGTTCAGCTCACTGAAGATGCTGAGCTGCGCAAACTTGGTGATGCCCGTGAGGAACACGAATTCAAGATACGGGTCGAGCGACTTGATGGGCGAATAGAAGTTCTGCGTCGCGCGACGCAGGGCGGCAAGGTTCTGCTCCTCGTGCACCACGTCAAGCAGCGGCGCGTCGTACTCATCGATGATGAGCACCACTTTCCGGTCTGTTAGCCTGTTTGCCGTCACCACCAGGTCTTTCAAGCGAATGTTGGGGTCTAGCTTTTCGCTCTTGTAGCCAAAAACGGCTTCCTGGTCGGTGAGCATGTCGGCAAGATAACGCTCGAGCATGTCCTTGTCCATGTGCTTGGCTGCACTCATGTCAAGGTGCAACACGGGATGCTTCACCCAGTCCTTCTCATACTCTCCCATGGCGAGGCCTTCGAACAGGTCCTTGCGTCCCTCGTAATAAGCATGGATCATCGAGGCAAACAGCGACTTGCCGAACCGCCTCGGGCGGCTCAGGAAAACATACTTATAACCCTTGTCGATGAAATCCACAAGATACTGCGTCTTGTCGATATAAAGATAGTTACGTTCACGAATCTCGCTGAACGTCTGTATGCCTACCGGATATCTTCTTGCCTGTGCCATGGTCGTTTGTTTTGCTGTTATTCATCCATGTTGAATGCGATATGCTACATTCCATTGCAAATATAGTGATTATTTGAATAAACGGCAAGTCTTTTACAAAAAACGCTCCATGGCACTACCATAAAGGGGCATTCTCAAGCATTGGATAATTTATTGTTATCCAATGACTCGATCAATTTGTATATGATGAACATCCTTTATGTATGAAAAAATCGGCGAGTAAGCATAATGTCATTCCTCATCAACAGGAAAGAGTTTGTTCAGATGCCGCTTCTTTTCATTTCCTTTACGGGCGTTTCTTTTTATGGAAACTTTAGGCTCAGTTTTGGGCACGCTGCTTGCCCACTTGGGGCACGCTGCTTGCCCCACTTGAGAACGCTGCTTACCCCGGTTGGGCACAATCGTTGTCAGTTTCATGAGGTTTTGTAGCCCTTGCCAATGATTGTGGTTTGGAAATCTCCGGGTGGCGCAAAGCGGCATGATACTTCAATGATACTTTTATGATACTTTTCTGTAAAGCATTCAGAAAAGTGTCATAACGGTAACTTGTTGGCTTGTTTGACTTTGGATGCTGAGGGGAACCGGAAAATGATACTTTGACACTTTTCCCGGAGAAAAACATTTTTCGTTAGTCCAGAATCTGGCATTAAGGATAGCCTGGATTCTGCAGTTAACCGCGCTCAATTGCGAAATCCTTTTTCAGATCGCGGAACACGCTCCATGCCACAGGCACTGAGAGAAGGAACGAACAGAGGTCGGACACCGCCTGACTCATCTCCACACCCTGCAGACCGAGAAACATGGGGAGGATGAATACCGCCGGGATGAAGAACATACCGCTGCGCGAGGCAGCCACGAGATTGGCACGCATCGGTTTGCGTGCCGTCTGCGACAGCATGTTGGTGAGGATGATGGTGGCGATGAGAGGGTAGGTGATGAGCTGCCAGCGGAAAGCCGCTGTGCCGACGGCTATTACGGCAGGGTCGTCGCGGAATACCGATATTATGGGTTCCGTGAATATGAAGCCTATTATGGTGATGGCGAGGAAGAACACCGTGCCTATCTTTATGCAGTAAACAAAGCCCTCGTATATCCTGTCGAGCAGCTTCGCTCCGCAGCAGAATCCGCAAAGCGGCTGGAATCCCTGTCCCAGTCCCACAATACCGGCATACACAAAATTGGAAATCCTCGTCACTATCGACATTCCCGCTATGGCAGCGTCGCCGTAAGCCCCCGCAGCGATGTTCAGCATTATCGTGGCAACGCTCGCCAGTCCCTGTCGGGAGAGCGACGGGGTGCCGTTGATGACTATTTCCTTGGCGAAGGCGCCTGAAAGGCGACAGTTCTTCAGTTCAATGGCGATGTTTCCCCGATGGCGAGTCATGTTGAACAGTATGAAGAAACTCATCGTCTGGCTCACGAGCGTAGCCACGGCAGCCCCCGTTATTCCCAGACAGAAATAGAATATCAGTATCGGTGCGAGGACCACATTGAGCACCACACCGCTGAGTATGCCATACATGGCATATTTGGCGTTGCCTTGAAAGCGCATTTGGTTGTTCAGCGTGAAGGCACCCGTCATGAACGGCGCTCCCACGAGGATTATGCCCAGGTATCGTTCCGTGTATGGCAGAATGGTCTCCGTGGAACCGAGGAATATGCAGATGTCGGAAAGAAACGCCAATCCCACCACGGCAACCGCCAGACCGAAAGTCACGCTGCCCACAAGTCCTGTGGCAGCCATGTATTTCGCCTCGTCGGTGCGCTTTGCGCCGAGCATCCGTGATATGTAGTTGCCCGAACCGTGTCCGAAGAAGAATCCGATTGCCTGTATGATGGTCATTATAGAGAATGAAATGCCCACGGCGGCAGTGCTCTGCGTGTTTATCTGTCCCACGTAGTATGTGTCGACCATTCCGTATATGCTTGTCACCAGCATTGATATTATGGTGGGTACCGCCATGCTTACAATCACCCTGTGTACGGGAGCGTGAGTGAGAAAAGTGTAGTTGTCTCTTTGCTTCTTCATCTTTGTCATTGTCGTACCGCTTCAGTACTTGCGTTTCCTATGCTCTGGTTGTCGTTTTTTTTTATCCTGTATGTCAAGCCCCGAAACTGCCTGATTGTCGTTTCGGAACGAAAAGACGGATGCCGCTTCGGGGAGTCCGTAAAAAAGTCAGATGTCCGTCCCGCCGTCATTTGCAGAGAGCCTGACAGACCTTGTCCTGGAAGTTCCTGCCCGACGACGCATGCCTGATTCCCATGTTTATGATAGAGAAGCAGATGCGGTGGCCGTTGGCCGTGGTGAGATATCCGGCGAGTGAACTGACACCTGTCACCGTGCCCGTCTTTGCCTTCACGTTCTCATGTGCCGCCCCTTTCCGCATGCGTTTCGAGAGAGTGCCGTCCACTCCGGCTATCGGCATGCAAGGCAGCATGTTGTCGTAGATTTCAGGATGGCGGTAGGCATATCTCAGGAAGTCCACTTCCAGTTCCGGCGACACGTAGTTGTATAGCGACAGTCCGCTGCCGTCGGCGATATAATATGCCGAAGGCCTCCTGCCCACCTTGGATATTATGGCGTTCACCGCCTGTCTGCCATGTCTTGCAGAAGCGGTGTTGCGTCCTGCCACGTCGGCAGCCAGCTGATAGAATATCGCTTCAGAATAGAGGTTGTCGCTGCGCTTCAGCTGGCGGTGCATCACTTCGAGCAATGGGGTGCGCTTTATATATAAGGTGTGAGCGCCGGAGGGCATCGAACCGTTGCTGCACGTTCCTGTCACGGTGATACCATTCTGTCTGAGCTTCCTCTGCAGTCTCTCGCCGAACTCCTCCTTCCTGCCGGCGAGCAGTGGAGAGAGCACAGGATTGTCGTCGTCCCAGCACCATCCCTCGCCAAGACGGTCCTTGTCTTTCATCGTGAGGTCGAGATATATGTTGCCGTCGATGGTATCGATGCCGAGCGCCTTCACGCTGTCGGCAAACTCGGCGATGTCGTCGCTCCCTATCGTGGGGTCGAAGCCACCTTTCACATACAGGTTTCCGTGGAGCGTCAGACTGTCTGTCCTGCCTGTATATGCCATGCGCGTCTTCAGTTCGTAGCCTGCACCCAGACGGTCGATAGCCGTCACCGCCACCATCATCTTCAGAGTGCTGGCAGGGCGCATCAGCTGAGAGGCGTTGCGTTCGTAGATAGTGGAGTCGGCGGTGAGGTCGTAGATTTTCATTCCCACCATCGAGGTGTTGAATATCGTGGTGTTGTCGAAAATCTTCTCAATCCTGTGTCTCACGTTCTCCGGCCACGGCAGGTTCTCGTCGTCGTCGATGTCGTCACCGTCGTCAGACGCCTCGTCGGTGGAGTCGTTCTGCTGGATGTCAATCGTCATGGTGTCCACGTCGACGGTGTCTACGATTACGGTGTCGTCGTCATTGAATATTTCGTTGAGGTTAGACTCTTGGGCAAATGCGCAATGAGCGACCTCGTCGGTGGCATACATCGGAAGCAGCAACAGCACCGCAAGACTTATTATGCCACTTGCAAACAGTTTTCTCTTTTTCATTTATTGATATGTTCAGATGGGTTTGATGTTGGTGTGCCAATGGAAAAGCAACAGGAAAAAGTCGCTGCTATGGTACTCCAAATTCCATAACGCTTACAAAATTACGAACTTTTGGGCGAAAAAGTGGAATAATTACTATTAAAGAATGTAATAACCTACAAAAAGCCTCCGATATTTATCCGTTTTAAGAAAATCTTATTACTTTTGCATTGATTAAAACAAACGTCTTTATGGTTTATAAATACGATTTTCTCATTATCGGCGCCGGCGTCGCCGGAATGAGCTATGCGCTAAAGGTAGCAAGAGAACACAAAGGCAAGATATGCCTGATCTGCAAAACAACGCTCGATGAGGCGAATACATACTTCGCCCAGGGAGGAGTGGCATCGGTGACGAATCTCAAGATAGACAATTTCGATAAGCATATCGAAGACACTATGATAGCCGGTGACTACATCAATGATGTGGAAGCTGTGGAGCAAGTGGTAAGGAATGCACCGGAGCAGATTGATGAACTGGTGAAGTGGGGAGTGCACTTCGACCGCAAGGAAGACGGCAGCTTCGATCTGCACCGTGAGGGAGGACACTCTGAGTTCCGTATCCTGCACCATGCCGACGACACAGGAGCCGAGATCCAACGAGGACTGATGGAGGCCGTGCGCAGCAATCCGGACATCGACATCAAGGAGAATCATTTCGCAGTAGAGATAATAACGCAGCACCATCTCGGAATCGTGGTGACGCGCCGCACGCCGAACATACAGTGTTATGGCGCTTATGTGCTGAACCCGGAGACACAGAAGGTGGACACGTATCTGAGCAAGGTCACACTGATGTGTACCGGAGGATGCGGAGCCGTGTACCAGACCACCACAAACCCCCTGATAGCCACCGGCGACGGGGAGGCAATGGTATACCGCGCAAAGGGAACGGTGCAGGACATGGAGTTCGTGCAGTTCCATCCCACATCATTATATAATCCGCGAGAGACCCATCCCGCATACCTCATCACAGAGGCGATGAGAGGCTACGGCGGCATCCTGCGACTGCCCAACGGAGAGTCGTTCATGGAGAAATACGACAAGCGGTTGAGTCTCGCTCCCCGCGACATCGTGGCACGTGCCATCGACAAGGAGATGAAGATACACGGTATCGACCATGTATGTCTCGACGTGACCCACAAGGATCCGGAGGAGACAAAGCATCATTTCCCGAATATATACAAGAAATGTCTGAGCATCGGTATCGACATCACCAAGGAGTATATCCCCGTAAGGCCGGCAGCCCATTATATGTGCGGCGGCATCAAGGTGGACCTCAACGGCGAGTCGAGCATCAAGCGCCTCTATGCCATCGGCGAATGCTCATGTACGGGGCTCCACGGAGGTAACCGTCTGGCAAGCAACTCGCTCATCGAGGCTGTGGTATATGCCGATGCGGCAGCAAAGCACAGTGTGGCACACATTGATGAATATGACTTCAATGTGCATGTGCCGGAGTGGGACGACCAGGGCACCATGACCAATGAGGAGAAAGTGCTCATCACGCAGAGCGTGAAGGAAGTGGGACAGATAATGAGCAACTATGTGGGCATCGTGAGAAGTGACCTCAGACTGAAACGCGCATGGAACCGTCTCGACCTGCTCTATGAAGAGACAGAGTCGCTCTTCAAGAGGGTGAAGGCGAGCAAGGACATCTGTGAACTTAGAAACATGATAAACGTGGGCTACCTCATCACCCGTCAGGCAATAGAGCGCAAGGAGTGTCGTGGCCTGCATTTCACCATCGACTATCCTCTTCATGCTTACGACAAGAAGTAATAGGAGAGTGGATGGCTGACGGAAAGATATATATAGCATTAACCCCAAACCAGTCATCAGGCGATGTTCCGGATGACAGGTTTGGGCTTTGTTGTTTTTGGAGTAAAAAGGGACGGTTGGGCATTTGCTGACCAGACAAGGTCATAAACAGCATAATGATAGGAAATTAGCATTTCATAATGTAACAGACAGGTCTTTTTATAACCTGTATTGTTAGCTTTTTCGTGCTTTTCTTTGCAGCACAACAAAAAAATCGTATTTTTGCACCTATTGTATAACATGAACTTTACATTATAACAGAATAATATGGGTTTAAAAATCATTGTACTTGCCAAGCAGGTACCAGACACACGCAATGTTGGCAAAGACGCCATGACGGCTGAAGGCACCGTGAACCGTGCCGCATTGCCAGCAATTTTCAATCCTGAAGATTTGAACGCCCTCGAACAGGCGTTACGTTTGAAAGACCAGAATCCAGGCTCCACAGTGGGTATCCTCACCATGGGCCCTCCACGTGCTGCCGAGATCATCCGCCAGGGACTCTATAGAGGAGCAGACACAGGATGGCTGCTGACCGACAGACTCTTTGCTGGTGCCGACACGCTCGCTACCTCATACGCACTTGCCACGGCAATCCAGAAAATCGGCGGTGCCGACGTGGTAATCGGTGGTCGTCAGGCTATCGACGGTGACACCGCACAGGTGGGACCACAGGTGGCACAGAAGCTGGGACTCTCTCAGGTGACTTATGCCGAGGAGATAGAGAAGTGTGAGAATGGCGTGCTCACCATCCGTCGCCATATCGACGGAGGAGTGGAGACCGTAGAGGCTCCTATGCCTATCGTCATCACGGTGAACGGCAGCGCCGCTCCTTGCCGTCCTTGCAACGCCAAGCTCGTGATGAAATACAAGCGTGCCAATGTGCCTTTGGAGCGCACTGCCGACATGCCATACGCCGAGCTTTATGCCGAGCGCCCATATCTGACGCTCAACCAGTGGTCTGTAGCCGATGTTGACGGCGACCCGGAGCAGTGTGGACTCGCCGGCTCGCCAACCAAGGTGAAGGCTGTGAAGAATATCGTGTTCCAGGCCAAGGAGAGCAAGACGCTCACCGCTTCCGACACTGATATCGAGGGAATGATAAAAGAATTGTTGGACGAAAAGATTATTGGATAAGAGATGAACAACGTATTTGTATATTGCGAGATAGAGAACACCACGGTTGCCGAGGTGTCTCAGGAATTGCTTACCAAAGGCCGCAAGCTCGCCAATCAGCTTGGTGTGGAGCTTCATGCCATCGTTGCCGGTACCGGCATCAAGGGCAAGGTGGAAGACCAGATACTGCCTTATGGCGTTGACAAGCTCTTCGCCTTTGATGCAGAGGGTCTCTTCCCATACACATCAGCACCACATACGGATATCCTGGTGAACCTCTTCAAGGAGGAGAAGCCACAGATCTGCCTCATGGGAGCAACAGTGATTGGCCGTGACCTCGGTCCGAGAGTGTCGTCATCGCTGACAAGCGGACTGACAGCCGACTGTACACAGCTCGAAATCGGTGATTTCGACGACAAGAAGAGCGGCACGCATTATGACAACCTGCTCTATCAGATTCGTCCGGCATTCGGCGGAAACATCGTTGCCACAATCGTAAACCCGGAGCATCGTCCACAGATGGCTACCGTGCGTAGCGGAGTGATGCAGAAAGCCGTATACGAGGGTGAGGCAAAGCATGAAGTGGTATATATGGACGTGGCAAAATATGTGCCTGAGGCTGACTATGTGGTGAAGGTCATCGACCGCCACGTTGAGGCTGCCAAGCACAACCTGAAGGGTGCGCCGATCGTCGTTGCCGGTGGCTACGGCGTGGGCAGCAAGGAAGGCTTCGACATGCTATTCCAACTCGCCAAGGAACTCCACGGAGAGGTGGGCGCCAGCCGTGCGGCTGTTGACGCAGGATGGGTAGACCACGACCGCCAGATTGGCCAGACCGGTGTGACAGTGCATCCAAAGGTGTATATCGCATGTGGTATCTCCGGTCAGATCCAGCATATCGCAGGTATGCAGGACTCTGGTATCATCATCTCCGTGAACAACGACCCTGAGGCTCCTATCAACAAGATTGCCGACTATGTCATAAACGGCACTGTGGAGGAGGTCGTTCCCAAACTCATAAAGTATTATAAGCAGAACTCAAAGTAAAGAACATCATGGCTAATTATTATAGCGACCATCCGGAATTTGATTTCTATCTCAATCACCCGGAAATGAAACGCGTCGTTGAGCTCAAGGAACGCAACTTCGCAGACAAAGACAAGTATGAGGATGCACCCGTAGACTTCGACGATGCCATCGAGAACTACAAGCGTGTGCTCGACATCACCGGCGACATCGCCGCCAATATCCTCGAACCCAACAGTGAGGCTGTTGATCTCGAAGGTCCACACCTCGTGGAGGGACGCATGCACTATGCTTCGAAAACATACGAGAACATCGAGGCTACACGTCAGGCAGGACTCTGGGGCATCTCCATGCCTCGCCGCTACGGCGGTCTGAACATGCCTATCACTCCTTATTCCATGGCTTCGGAAATCGTGGCTACGGCAGATGCCGGATTCCAGAACATCTGGAGCTTGCAGGACTGTATCGAGACTCTCTATGAGTTCGGTTCTGAGGAGCAGCGCCAGAAGTATATCCCACGTGTATGTGCCGGAGAGACCATGAGTATGGACCTCACTGAACCTGATGCCGGTTCTGACTTGCAGTGCGTAATGCTCAAGGCTACATACAGCGAGGAGGAGGGATGCTGGCTGCTCAATGGTGTGAAGCGTTTCATCACCAACGGCGACTCTGACATCCATCTCGTGCTGGCCCGTTCAGAGGCAGGCACACACGACGGACGTGGACTCTCAATGTTTATCTACGACAAGAACCAGGGTGGCGTTACCGTGCGCCACATCGAGAACAAGCTCGGTATCCACGGTTCACCTACCTGTGAGCTGGTATACAAGAATGCCAAGGCAGAACTCTGCGGAAGCACCCGTATGGGACTTATCAAATATGTGATGGCGCTCATGAACGGTGCCCGTCTGGGTATCGCCGCACAGTCTGTCGGCGTGAGCCAGGCAGCCTACGACGAGGCTCTTGCCTATGCCAAGGACCGCAAGCAGTTTGGCGAGGCTATCGTGAAGTTCCCTGCCGTATACGATATGATTGCCCGTATCAAGGCAAAGCTCGACGCCGGTCGCAGCATCCTGTATCAGACAGCACGCTACGTTGACATCTACAAGGCTCTCGAAGATATCTCCCGTGAGCGCAAGCTCACTCCGGAGGAGCGTCAGGAGCAGAAGAAGTATGCCCGTCTTGCTGATGCCTTCACTCCAGTGGCAAAGGGTATGAACTCTGAGTATGCCAACCAGAATGCATACGACTGCATCCAGGTGCATGGCGGTTCGGGATTCATCATGGAATACAAGTGTCAGCGCCTGTACCGCGACGCACGTATCTTCTCTATCTACGAGGGTACTACTCAGCTGCAGGTTGTAGCTGCATTGCGTTACATCACTAACAGCACCTATCTCAACATCATGAAGGAGATGCTCGAGAGAGAGGTGTCTGAGGATATGAAGCCGCTGCATGTGCGTGTGGCAAAGATGATAGAGCTCTACGAGCAGTCGCTCGAATACGTGAAGCAGGCTGAAAACCAGGAGGTGCTCGACTTCCTCGCCCGTCGCCTCTACGATATGACTGCCGACATTCTTATGTCGCTGCTCATCATCGGTGACGCTACTGCCTCACCGGAACTCTTCGCCAAGAGTGCACAGGTTTATGTGCGCTATGCTGAGGAGGAGGTAATCGGCCACAGCTGCTATGTCAAGAGCTTCATAGCCGAGGATTTGGTGAACTTCCGTGCCGCAGAGTAAGCGGATCAGAATTTATATATACAACATATTAAGGGGATATGTAGACTGTATCAGGTCTTGCATATCCCCTTTGTATTGGGGGGATCACCATTTTGCAAAAGCTGTTGCCATGTTCACTCTTCTGTCTGCGTCTTAGGCCAGTTCACGAGATACAGTTTTTCCGTTGCTCGTGTGAAGGCTGTGTATAGCCAGTGGATATAGTCGGGCGTGAGCATGTCGTCGGTCATGTATCCTTGGTCCACATACACGTGTGCCCATTGTCCGCCCTGAGCCTTGTGGCAGGTCACGGCATAGGCGAATTTCACCTGCAATGCGTTGTAGTATTTGTCAGACCTCACGTGTCCCATGCGTTCACTCTTCAGCCTAAGGTCGGCATAGTCTGCAAGGACGCCATTGAAGAGCTGTTCGCTCTGTTCGCGGGTCAGCGATGGCGATTCAGACTGCAGCGAGTCAATGATGACGGTGGCCTGCAGCTCGTAGTTGTCGTAGTCGGGGAATTCAAGGGCGAGGTCGGCGAAGCGGAAACCATACAATTCTCTGATGTTGCGTACGCGGCGCACCTTCGCCCTGTCGCCGTTGGCGATGAATGAGAAAGGCGTCTTCTCCATGTCGGCAGTAGGCGGCGTGGGAGCTGGTTCCGATGATTTGGCAGCCTCACGAGCCTTTTTCTCCTCCTGTTCCACCCAGAAATAGTTGTTTCTCACAATCATCAGCATGTCGCCAGGTGTCAGTTCGTCCTCCCTGCCGAGCACCATGCCCCGGATGCCGTTGTTGTATACGTTAGCCCTCTTGTTGCTGCGAGTCACCACCATCGTCTCGTCGAGTCCCACCTCAGAGTAGCTGCCGGCAAGCTGTTCTATCAGTTCGTCGCCAGGCACCATCTGGATGTCGGCAAAAGCCTTGAACCTTATTTTGGGCAACTGTGTAGCCTCGTCGTGGGTTATCATCTGGCGTATCACGTTGGCGTTGTATAAGATGCCGGAGTCGTGAGCCTGTCGCAACACCTCGTTCAGTTCCACACTGTGCATCGTCAGGAAATAGTTGGCGGCGAGACCGTCAGCCATGAGAGCCGGCGACTCCTCTTCGCCGACAGGAGGCAGCTGCGCCCTGTCGCCGACAAGCATCAGCCGGCAGTTGTCGCCGGAGAACACGAACTCCATGAGGTCATCGAGCAGACAGCCGCTGCCGAATCCCGGTGCACCACCGCCGGAAGCGAATCCGTCGTTAGACACCATAGAAGCCTCGTCAACGACAAACAGCGTGTCACGCTGCTTGTTTATGTTGAGGCTGAATCCCGTCATGTCGCCGGTGAAAGTCTTCTGCCGGTATATCCTGCGGTGGATGGTGAATGCCGGCATTCCTGCATTCATGGATAGCACTTTGGCAGCCCTTCCCGTGGGAGCAAGCAGCACCACCCTCTGGTGCAAGCGAGCCAAAGTCTTGACCATAGCCGCCGAGAGCGACGTCTTTCCGGTACCTGCCGAACCACACATCACCATCGCCGGACGGTCGTCGCGACAAGTCATGAACCTGCAGAACGTACGTATCGCTTCCTGCTGTTCGTCAGTGGGGCAGAAGCCGAAGGTTTCTGTGATGGCCCTGCTTAATTCATCCTCAATCATGGTTATTTTTAGCTAAACTCTTGATATTACAAATTATTTACCGTAATTTTGCATATTACGATATTCTATCGACGAGTGCAAAGTTACGCTAAAGATTTCTTTATAGCAAGGCAAGAAGAATGAAAATAAAACTCAACCATATACTTGCCGCCATCGTGGTGGTGCTCCTCGCTCTCTGTTGGGCGAGCGTTAGGCGTCCTATGCACTTCGCCGACCAGCGTAAGCAGCGAGAGGCGGAAGTCATACAACGGCTGACGGAAATCCGCAAGGCGGAAAAAAGCTACAGACAGCGCTTCGGAATATACGCCGGGTCTTTCAGACAGCTCATCGGGAGCGGACTGCTTGCCGATTCGCTGCGCTACGTGCCGTATTCAGAAGGACAGGAGTTTGAGCTCTCTGTCTCGGTGCATACAGGCAAGTCGGGAGCCGCAGTGCCAGTGATGGAATGCGGCGCGCCATACGATGCCTATCTGCAAGGACTCGACGAGAACAGCATCCGCGAGCTCACCGAAGAGGCAAACGGAAGGGGAGAATATCCGGGAATGAAATTTGGAGACATCACAACACCTAATGACAATGCAGGAAACTGGGAATAACATATCACAGCAGGAACATCGACTAATGATAAGAGTGGGACATGGATCACTCGCCTTCGCATACAGAAATGGCGATGGTGCAGGATTCTCGTTCGTGCCATACGCCATAAATGGTGGAATCTCCATGGCGGCAAACCTCAGAGAGGCGTTGCGCGACGATACGCTCCGACTGGCGAAATGGAGGAAAGTGCAGGTGCTTCTCGACTCGCCGGTGGTGATGGTGCCTATCGACGAATATGACGAGCACAGCAAGGAGCTGCTCTATAACTACACCGTGATGGGACAGGAGAACAATGCCGTGCTCGCCACCATACTGCCGCAGGTGAACGCCGTGGCACTGTATTCGCTGAACAAGGACCTGAGACTCGTGCTCACCGACAATTTCTCCGACATAAAGGTGCATCCGGTATGTGGGGCAACATGGCAGTATCTGCAGCGACGCAGTATGGCTGGCAACAACGAGAAACTGTATTGCTATTTCCACGATGGGAAGATGGAGCTTTGCAGCTTCCGCAAAAACAGGTTCCGCTTCTCCAACACGTTCGAAGTGGCGCATGCCAACGATGCCGCATATTTCATCCTTTCGGTTTGGAATCAGCTGGCGATGAACGAGAAGAAGGACGACATCTATTTGTGTGGCGAATTCAAGGAGCGCGACGCTCTGATAGAAGAACTCCATCGCTTTGTAGCCAACATATACAAAATCAAGGCGTCGTCGGATTTCAACCGCCATCCGCTGACCTTGCAGGAAGGTGTGCCTTTCGATATGGTGACGGCACTGCTGAAATGAACATGGGCAGGACTTGACGGCAAGTCCACTCATCAATAACAATAATATAATGCGCATAATAACAGGATTATACAAGGGAAGGAGATTTGATGTGCCCCGCACCTTCAAAGCCCGTCCCACAACAGATTTCGCAAAGGAGAACATTTTCAACGTTCTCAACGGATATATAGATTTCGAAGGCATCACAGCTCTCGACCTCTTCTCCGGCACGGGAAGCATATCGCTCGAACTCGTGTCGAGAGGTTGTCAGCAGGTAATCAGCGTGGAAGCCGACCGCGACCACCATGCCTTCATCAAACAATGTGTGGCAAAGCTCGGAGCCGGCAACTGCGTGACGATACGTGGCGATGTGTTCCGCTTCATCAAGGGATGCAAGCAGCAGTTCGACTTCATCTTCGCCGACCCGCCATACGCCCTGCCGGAATTGCCAACACTGCCAGAGCTCGTGTTCAAGGCAGGAATGCTCAAGCCGGGAGGCGTGTTCGTGTTTGAACATGGAAAGAAGAACGACTTCAGCCAGCATCCGAATTTCGTGGAGCATAGAGAATACGGAAGTGTGAACTTCTCTATATTCAGGGAGGCAGACAAGGAGGCAGATGATTGACCACGCTACGATAGAAAGAATCAAGGATGCGGCAAACATCGTGGATGTCGTCTCTGAGTTTGTGACGCTCAAGAAAGTGGGCGCCAACTACAAAGGATTATGCCCGTTCCACGACGAGAAGACACCGTCGTTCTATGTCTCGCCGGCACGCGGAATCTGCCACTGCTTCTCATGCGGAAAGTCGGCAAATCCCGTCAGTTTCCTCATGGAACATGAGCAGATGACGTATGTGGAGGCACTGAAATGGCTCGCCAACAAATACAACATCGAAGTGCGTGAGCGCGAGATGAGCGAAGAGGAGAAGCGGGAGCAGAACGACCGTGAGAGTATGTTCATCGTCAACAAATGGGCGATGGAATATTTCAACAACATCCTCCTCAACGATGTAGATGGCAGGGCGGTAGGTATGCAGTATTTCCGCAGCCGCGGTTTCCGCGACGACATAATAGAGAAATTCCATCTTGGTTTCGCCCTTCCGTCGCATAATGCCCTCGCGCAGGAAGCCCTGCGCAAGGGATTCAACGAGAAATATCTCATAGCCACCGGACTATGCTTCAAGCGTGACAACGGAGAACTCGTAGACAAATATTCGGGCAGGGTGATGTTTCCGTGGATTGGAGTCAACGGCAACGTGAGGGCCTTCGGCGGACGACTTCTCGATTCCCGCACAAAGGGAGTGCAGCAGAAATACATCAACTCCTCCGACTCGGAGATATACCACAAAGAACGCGAACTGTATGGCATCTTCCAGGCAAAGAAGGCGATAGCCAAAGAGAACTGCGTGTATATGGTGGAGGGATACACCGACGTGATTTCCATGCACCAGTGTGGTATAGAGAATGTGGTGGCAAACTCTGGTACGGCACTCAGCGTGTACCAGATACGGCTCCTTCACCGCTTCACCGACAATATCGTGTTGCTCTACGACGGTGACGCCGCAGGAATCCATGCCGCCATGCGAGGCATCGACATGCTCCTCGCTGAAGCGATGAAAGTGAAGGTGCTGCTGCTGCCGGGAGGCGACGACCCCGACAGTTTCGCACGCAAGCATACGGCGGAAGATTTCCGCAAATATGTGGCCGACCATCAGCAGGACGTGATAGAATTCAAGATAGCCTATCTCTTGAAGGGCGTCACCGACCCGATGAAGCGCTCAGAGGCGATAAGCAGTATCGTGAAGAGCATATCGGTGATACAAGACCAGATAGTGAGAGCCACATATCTGCAGGACGCAGCCCACCGCATCGGCATAAACGAAGCTACGCTCATCACCACGATGAACAAGTTTATCCGCAGCGGCAAGGAGGCGGAACTGAAGGAGCAGCAGCGAGAGCAGCAAAGCACTCCCGCAGCAGACCAGCCGGCGCAGCAGACTCAGGTGGGACCGGAACCGCCAATGCAGCAGGCCAAGAAGGTGGAGTATATGCTCATGCAGGCTGTGGTGAGACACGGAGAGCAGATAATCTACGACAATGTGGAGACTGCCGACGGACAGACCATGGCGCTCAACGTGGCGCAGTATGTCAGCTACGACCTCGGCACCGACAACCTCTCATTCTCTGTGCCGCTATATAACAAGGTGTTGCAGGAAGTGGTGGACCATAGCGCCGATTCCGGCTTCAAGGCAGAAGACTATCTGATGAAGCATCCCGATATAGAGATTAGCAAACTCGCCACAGAGATGTCGTTCGACAGGTTCCAGCTGCGCAAAGGAGCCAAGCTGCGCACCGGCGATGATGTGCTGAGAGACCAGATAGTCCATCTCGTGCTCGATTTCAGAATGGACGTGGTGTCAGAGAAACTTGCGCATCTCAAGAAGGAGATATCGCTCAACACAGGAAACCAGGAAAAACTCATCTCGCTCATAAAGGAGTATCAGGAGACCCAGAAGCTCCGCAATGCCATAGCCAAGGAACTTGGCAGCGAGATAATAATATAAGGTGGCACGTCATTGTGCTCAATGCGCCGCATGATGCATCTGATAAAGAAAGAGATGCTCATACCGGCGGTATACATCAATGCTTATGGAGTATCTGTATTGGATTTTTATAAGTGTCTACGTCATTGTCGTCGTTGCGACAATCATCAATGTGCTCATGGACAACAGACTGCCCGTGAAGACCATGGCATGGGTAATGGTGCTTGCCTTCATGCCAGTGGTGGGCATTGTGCTCTATTTCTTCTTCGGGCAGGACACGAGAAAGGAGAAACTCATAAGCCAACACAGTCTCGACCTGCTCACCAAACGATCGATGCTGGAATTTGCCGTGCAGACTGACCTCAAGGTGCCGGATGGTAGCGAGACGCTGGTGAAACTTTTCGCCTCGCAGAACTGGGCGATGCCTTTCAAAGACAATGCCGTGGACATCTACACCACGGGATACGACTTCTTCAGCTCCTTGTTCCGTGAGATAGGAGCGGCAAAGAGCAGCATACACCTCGACACATATATCTTCGACCATGACTCGCTCGGACAACTACTCGCCGACATGCTCATAGACAAGGCGCGGGAAGGAGTGGAAGTGAGAGTAATCTACGACGATGTGGGATGCTGGAACGTTCACGACTCCTTCTTCAAGCGTATGCGTGATGCCGGTATCAAGGTGATGCCATTCATGCCCGTGCGCTTCCCTGCCTTCACAAGCAAGGTGAACTACCGCAACCACCGCAAGCTCTGCGTCATCGACGGCAGAGTGGGATTCATCGGCGGCATGAACGTTGCCAAACGTTATGTCACGGGCACTGACGGCCATAGCTGGCGTGATACCCATCTCAAGATTGTAGGAGGAGCGGTGTATGCCATACAGAGGGCGTTTCTCATCGACTGGTATTTCGTTTCTGGCACTCTCATCACCGACCGCCGCTATTATCCCGAACTGTTGGGAAACGTGAAGAACGACATTGTGATACAGATAGTGACGAGCAGTCCGGTGGAGAAGTGGCCAGACATAATGCAGGGCTATGTGCGCATACTGCTTGAGGCGCGCCGCTATGTGTATATAGAGACTCCATATTTCCTCCCCACCGAGACGGTGATGTCGGCAATGCGTATCGCCGCTCTGGCTGGAGTAGACGTGAGGATAATGATTCCCCGCCATGGCGACGCAAAGTTCATGGAGTGGGCGAGCCGGTCGTATGTCTTCGAGACCATCCAGGCTGGCGTAAAGGTATACCTCTACCGTCCGGGATTTCTTCATTCCAAGCTTCTCGTATGCGATGATATAGTGTGTACCTGCGGTTCTACCAACGTGGACTTCCGCAGTTTTGAGAACAATTTCGAGGCGAACGCCTTCATCTACGACCGTGAAACCACTTTGCGTTTCAAACAGATTTTCATGGACGACATCAAGGAGTGCAACTTCGTCACCGAGCGTATGATAAGCAGGAAGCGTCCGTTCGCCCAGCGCCTGTGGGAATCTGTAGTGCGTCTACTCTCGCCATTGTTGTAAGCGGGAGTTGTCAGCCTCTATGGACTGTAATTGTTTTGCCAAGGGTGAAACCACAAAAAACGGAAAAGGATAGTTATGGATGGAAAATCGGGTACTGGTGCTGCCCCATTTGGGTGCTGGCGTTGCCCATTTTGCCTTTTATGTATATAAGTTTGCAGTTTGCTGAAACCCTTGGTGGAAAACATGGAAAAGGGCTGACACTTCATTCAAGAGAGGTGTCAGCCCTTTGTTGGTAATTCTAATCGTTCATTAGAACTTTATCTCCGATCGCCCATTATGGCTTGCTTGGATTTTGAGCTTTTAGAAGAAACGGTTTACAGACCGATAACGCTTTTCTCCCCCCAGTATACTATGATACCGGCGAGATAGCCTACGAAGGCAATCCATGACACCTTCTTCATATACCAGCCGAATGTTATCTTCTCGAGACCCATTACAACCACACCGGCAGCAGAACCGATGATGAGCATAGAACCGCCAACGCCGGCACAGTAGGCAAGCAGCTGCCAGAAGATACCGTCTACAGACATGTCGCCACCGATGCTTGGGTCTACAGGATACATACCCATGCAGCCAGCTACGAGAGGCACGTTGTCTACGATGCTCGAGAGTACTCCGATGATACCGGTCACGAGATAGTGGTTGCCTTCGAACACCACGTTGAGGCCGTTGCCGAGCTGTGTCAGCACACCGATTGTTTCAAGACATGCCACAGCCATCAGAATTCCGAGGAAGAAGAGAATCGTCGACATGTCGATGCGTGAGAGCATATTGCTTACGCGCTTCTGCATGGTGCTCTTCTTGGTGCTCTTGGGCAGATGGCTATAGAATAGCTCTGTGACGGTCCAGAGCAGTCCGAGAACGAGCAGTATGCCTACGAACGGAGGCAGATGGGTGATAGACTTGAAGATAGGCACGAAGATGAGTCCGCCCACACCGAGGAAGAACACTGTCTTGCGCTGAATGTCAGTAAAGTCGCTTGATGCCATTTCTGCACCCTGCTCTTCTGGCAATGCCAGTTCGCCTTTCAGTGAGAAACTCAGTATGTAAGCCGGTATCACCATTGATACAATAGATGGCACAATGATTTCCTTTATCACTCCGAGGGCTGTTATCACTCCCTTGTTCCAGAGCATGATGGTGGTCACGTCGCCGATAGGAGAGAAGGCACCGCCGGAGTTGGCTGCGATTACCACGAGGGCTGCATATATGATGCGGTCTTTATGTTCGCTGACGAGTTTTCTGAGTATCATGATCATCACGATGGACGTGGTGAGGTTGTCGAGTATTGCCGAGAGGATAAAGGTCATGAAGGCGATACGCCACAGCAGGGCTTTCTTGCTTTTGGTCTTCAGTGTGTCTCTGACGAAATTGAAACCGCCGTTCTGGTCTACAAGTTCCACGATTGTCATTGCTCCCATGAGGAAGAACAGTGTAGTGGCAGTGCTGCCAAGGTGGTGTTCAATGGCTTCGTTGACTACAGACGGGATTTTGTCGCCAATGGCGGCAGAGAGATACTGCGATGGATCACACATGAAGATTGTCCAGCAACCCACGAACATGAGCAATGCGATTGCTGCCTTGTTTACCTTCGTCACGCTCTCGATGGCTATGAAGAAATAGCCGATCACGAATACCGCAACGATTAGCATTGATAAGCTTGTCATTTTTTTGGTTATTAATTTTGATTAGTTTGATTTGTTTGTTTGTAATATCGACTTTGCAAAGTTAAGCATTAAATTGGTATGCGCAACATTTTTTTAATTAAAAAAAACATAACGGTGATATATGCGTAGTGTTGTAGGGTGGGGTAGTAATGATTTGCAGCGGTGGCGGTTTTGTTGTGTGTAATGCAAAAAAAAACTCGGACATGCCCCTGTGTTGCAGGGCATGTCCGAGATAAGTTGTAGACTCAGGGCTACTTGTTTTCCAAAGATAGCCTTTCGTATTGTTTCTTTTCTGGATATTATCCGCAGTGGAAGTATCCCTCAACGAGCTTCAGAATTTCAGCCTCGTTGTTCTGGATGTCCTCACGCAGAGTCTTGTCGCCGAAAGCTCTCAGCTGCTTCTGGATACCGTCGATCATCATTGCAGAGAATACTCCGTGCTCCTCGAATACCTTGCGGAACTTCTCGAGGCAGTCAGCAGAAGCCTCGCAGCTGTCTGGCAACTGTGCGAGAGCAGCAACGCGCTCAGCGTTCTCAGCATCGTGGATGTTGTAGTTAACGTATGTCTTCTCAGCGATTTCGAGAGCGTCCTTCATCTCGAATCCGTGACGGCAAGCCACGCAGAGGCCAGCGATGAGCTGATAGATGTCAGCAGAACCGTCTGGTGAGCGCATCTCTACAGTCTGCTTCAGAGATGTGTCGTAGCCAGCTGCTGTGTCGAGTGGGTTGGCGCCGTGGCACATGTCGCATTTTGATGTCCATCCCAGTGGTACACGTACGAGCACTGATCTGTTGCAGTCGCCCCAGCATACGTTTGTAGGAGCCTCCTGATGAGGAACGAGACGGAAGTAAGAAGTAGGGTTCTTGTTTCCGAATGCGGTGATGGCAGGAGCGAGGTCCATCATACCGGCGATCATTGTGCGAGCCTCGTCGCTGAGCTTGCCGTCGTGGATCATCATGTTCTTGCCGTCCTTCATAATTCTCATGTGGATATGGAGACCTGAACCAGCCTTTCCTGTTGTGATCTTAGGAGCGAATGTCACGTTGAGACCCATACGGTCTGCTACGTTTCTGATCACCCACTTTGCGATCATGAGCTGGTCAGCGCTCTCCTGACAGTCGATAGGCAGGAACTCGATCTCGCCCTGCTCATAAACGTTGCCGTCCATTCTGAAGTTGCCTACCTCAGAGTGACCATATTTGATCTGTCCGCCGGTTCTTGAAATGTAGTACATACATTTTGTGCGGAAATCTGTTGTCTTAGCGTATGGAGCAGACTCGTGGTAGCCCTTCTGGTCAACAGCAGGGAATGTGCCGTCGTCTGGAGTGATAACGTAGTATTCCAACTCGCCCATAGACTGGAACTCCATGCCTGTAACCTCGCGGAAAGCCTTTGCAGCCTTTGCCAGAGTGTGCTCAGGTGCACTCTCGAGTGGCTGTCCGTCCTTGTCGAAGAAGGAAGCGAGCATGCAGAGAGTAGGAACTTCTGCGAATGGGTCAACGAAAGCTGTGCGGTAGCGAGGCACTACATAGAGGTCGCTGCTGCTTGCGCTGATGAATGGGAACAAGCTTGAGCCGTCAACGCGCTCACCACAAGTGAGGATAGTGTCGAGGTAGCTCAGACTGTTGATTACGAAATTCAGAGTCTTAAGCTTGCCGTCGCCTCCTGGATACATGAAGTTGACCATCCGGATTTCGTTGTTGCGGATGAAGCTGATGATGTCTGCTTTTGTGAATTCACTTGCCGGTTTCTGTAGAAATTCCACTACTTCGTTGGCATTGAGTATTAGTTCTTCGCTGTTCATAGTAAAAGTATTAAAATGATATTAGAAATAGCCTTTTCGGGCGGCAAATATACGCATTTACTTTGTTCGTACAAAATAAAAAACCTAAATATTTGACAAAATGACAAATCTTTAGGCTTTTTATCCATTTATACCCTCTTTGTGGCTCCGGCTTTGGCTTTTTTTATCTAAAATAGGATATTAGGGCTTGTTCGTTTTTTTATTGACGGGGCCTTTATTTCTTGCCCTTAGGGGAGTGTGTGGCTAATGCTTTTTCCCGATTGCGGTCAATGCTTTTTCCCGACATTCCCGATCATTTCCAGGTCCTTCTCGCTCAGTCCTGTCTTGTCGAGCGGCATTGCCTTGTTATGGTCGTTGAGATAGCGGCGGGGGGCCGAATGCAGTTTGCCGGAACTGATATTCAGGGAGTCGGCACGGTATGGTGTGCTGATTCCTGCCAGTCCGAGCATGGAGTGGAAGAACGACGCACTGCTTGCCACCGGCTTGTGACGGTTGGCGACGAGTGTTGCGTGAATGCCCGGGTATAACCTGTCGTAGCTCTCCGACACCCATGCTATGAGCGGCACGTGCAGCTCGTAGTATGATGGAGTGGGTGAGGCGTGAAGGAACAGTTTGCGGTCGTCGTCGAAGATGTTCTCGCCGTGGTCGGAGGTGTATAGCATGGCAGCTACAGCCCCTGTCTTGCGCAGTGCCGCGATAATGTCGTGTAGCAGTCTGTCGGTCTGACGGATGCTGTTGTCGTATGCGTTTACGAGTTGCTGCCTGTTCGACGCCTTGGCTTCAGAAGCGTCGTCGGGACGGAAGAAGGCTTCGCTCCGAGGATAGCGTTCGCGGTAGTTGAAGTGCGAACCGTAGCAGTGCAGCACTATCAGTTCCCGTTTCCTGTTCTTTGCCAATACCTTATTTAATATAGTCTGCATCTCCTCGTCGGGAGTGTTGGCTCCTTCCTTGCTGTGTTCCTTTATGAAAGTCCAGTCGTCGGCCTCCTCTCCGAAGAAGTCGATGAACGAGTGGTTCGGGAGTTGGTTTGAGATGAAGGTGGTGTGGAAGCCGGCCTCTTTGAATGCCTCTATTATTCCCTTCTCTCTGTATATGCGGTCGTAGTCGGTGGCAGAAGCCGCCGAGAGGAGCATAGGCACGCTTTTGTGGGTGGTGTTCGACTGCGACATCACGTTGCTGAACGCCACCAGCCCCCGTTCCCGCTGCATCAGCGGAGTGGTTGGTCTGTTGTATCCGTAGATGGAGAATTCGCAGGCACGTGCCGTTTCGCCAACCACCATCACGTATATCTCCCTGCCGTCGTATGCCGTCTCCTTTTTTGCTTTGAATGAGAATCCCTTGGATGTCTCGGCATAGTGGTTGGTCTGGTATGTGCGTTCGCCGGCGAGATAGATGTTGTATATGATGTTGGCAGGGTAGAGGTCCAGTTCCGCCCTGTAGTCATCATCGGTGATATATGCGGCAGAGAGCGACAGCAGTCCGGCGGCAGTCAGTGCGCCGCCGATTATCCTCTGGTTGTGGATGAATGCCTTCGTGGTAGTCTTCTTTCCTCTTATCGACACCACGCCAAGGATGAGGATTGGCAGATATACTATGAATACGAAAGCCACGCCAGGCACGAGGTTGTCGAGCAGTTCCATCGCTTCGCCCGGATTGGTGGTCACGAGATTCAGAAACATGTCCACGGCGATTATCCCCTTGCCGAAGAGGTATAGCAATACTATCTGGAATGCCGCGAAGAATATGAACAGGAAGAGGCCCCAGATGGGTTTCCCCGGTTTGCGGCTGAGCGTCATCGCCATCCAGTATATGCCGGCAGGCAGCAATACGTTGGCGAGAGAAGCCGCCACACCGAGCTGCTCCGTCACGCAGAGGGCGATGTTTGGTAGCAGGAGAGCTGCTATGGTGATAAAAAACAAGTGGTGCGGATGTGCACACCACTTGTATATGTTTGTTATTGTCTTCATTCTGTAGTTGTTGATAGTGCGTATGGTTTAGTATACCAGTCCCACATTGTCCACCCAGAAGGTGTTGCCCGGTGTTCCGATGTATGCGCCGCCGTGGCTCGAGGAGAACTGCAATACGAGGTGTGTCGGTGTCTCGTCGGCATCGGCCCATCCCGTTTCTCTCACTATCACGCTCTTTCCCTTGCTGTTGCGAGCGTAGTCGCAAGAGCGCAGTCCCATGGTGGCTGCGTTGTAGTGAGGGTTGTGTCTGATATCTCCATACATGATATTGTATGTCGCTCCGTTCACCCATCCCGTAGACTTGCCGTATTTCACCACCAGCGTGCCCACGCGCTTTGCCGTGATGTTGCCTTTCTTGTCTTCGTGTCTCTTCTGCAGATAAAGCACCGTGATGCAGTAGTCCTGTCCGGGCACTGTGGATGGGCTGCTGAATCCGGTTTCCTTTATTCTGTTTCTCGTTCCCGGCACAGAAACCTTGTAGTCGTATCTAAGAGCTTTGGGGCGTTTGTTGAAGCGGATACCCCAGTTCATGTTCTTCGGACCGTCTTTTGTTCCGGTGATAGGTTCCTTCATGTCGCCGAGATATATCGAACCGGCAGCCAACACCTTTATGTTTATCATTCCGAGAGCCTTGCAGGTCTCTATGTGAGTCATCATCTTGGCGCAGTAGCCGTGGCCTGGATGCACGTCGCGGTATACCGAGTTGTTTGTCTTTGTGATGCCCATCACCTTTGCCATCACGTTGGATGTTCCCCAAGGCGAACCACCGAGGTTCTTGTATGGGTTATTGTTGTTGATGGTCATGTTTGGGCCGATGGCATATATCGTCTTTTTCTTTCCGCCGATGACGGCAGACTCCTTGATGTGTCTCACCACCCAGTTGTCCATCTTTCCATATTCCAGCAGTTCAAACTTTTGTGCTAGGACCTCAGACGATGTGGCGGCCAGAAGCAGTCCGCACAATGCTATTCTAATACCTTTTATCATGTCGTTGATTTATTATATGATACAAATATGTTGCAAAGTTACTCCATTCTTTCTTATGATGGTCTTTTTGTATGGTGTAAAAATGTTCAAAATGTCTTATTTGCTCGGTTTATCCTCTTTCCCGGTGGCAATTCTGTGTTTTGGGGAATAAAATACTTGTGGCATTCAGAGTCGACGCTATGACTGCTTGAGATCTAAATCTGGAACTTGGGTTGTTATTTTCTGAAAAGATTTTGCTGTTTGAATCTATTGTTGTAGATTTGCGGTGAGAAACTTATTTGGATAATAACTAAAACGTTTGAAATTTATGGATTTGACACACAATATGATAGAATATGTGAACTGCTGTGTCGGTGCTTTTGCCAAATCGTTTTAGTTTGACATTGGCACAGTCGTACGCTTACCTGCGTAGGTTTAGAGGTATAGATTTTCTTATTGGTTGTTATGCTGCAGAGCATACACTTTCTATAGAGGATGCTGTGGAGGATATTATGTTGTTATGCCAAAAGAATGGAGGACGGTAGGGATGTTGAAACCTGCAATTCAATATTTCTTTGGTACAGAAAAAGCAATAAGTTACTTAAAGAAAATTTAATTATGAGTGAAGATATTCAATTTCAGATAGAATGTCTCTCTACCGAATTGGTTGAGATGCTTATGTGCAGGTATGGATGGGATATGAACAAGGCACTTGACGAACTGTATTCTTCAGAAACCTATAAACGATTGTGTAATCCTGCTTGTGGCTTGTTTTATGAAGGGGCTGTATATGTATTCTCGTATTTGGAAAACGAGATAGAAACAGGTGTGGTAAATTAGAATTGTCTGTCATTTTTTATCCTGTAACGAATTGTCTGATGACTGGGATTCAGACGGGAGGAATATGGATATTACGACATGAACTTTTGGGGCAGCTGTCTGACATCTTTTCTGCCCATCAGGGGCAAGCACCGTGCCCATGTTGGGTAAGCAGCTTACTCCGGTTGGGCAAGCAGCGTGCCCATTTTTCTTCCAAATGCAGTCATCAGGACGTCAATGTAATATCTTGCAACAGCTTGCAGTCTTTTGCATTTTATAAGGCGTCCACCTTGTTTATTCGTATCCCGTCAACTTGTCTACTTTCAATTAAACCCTAATGACCGTTTTGGGTTAATGACAAAGAGTGTGTCGCAATGATACAGGCAGGCTTGTAACCACACCTTATTATATATCATTACGACACACTCTTCGTTTATATCGTCTGTCTTGTCCGGCAGACCGTTTGGTGTATTACAGCTCCAGGTCGCCGTTGAAAATCTCGTGCCAAGGCAGACCCTGCTTGTTCAGCTGCTCCATGAATGGATCCGGGTCGAACTCCTCCACGTTCCATACACCCGGACGGCGCCACAGTCCCTTGAAGAACATCATCGCACCGATCATTGCCGGCACACCGGTGGTATAGCTCACTCCCTGCATTCCAGTCTCCTGGTATGCTGCCTGGTGGCTGCAGTTGTTGTATACATAGTATGTCAGCTCCTTGCCGTCCTTCAGTCCGCGGATGCGGCATCCGATGCTTGTCTCTCCGTCGTAGTTCTCGCCCAGGTCCTGTGGGTTAGGCAATACTGCCTTGAGGAACTGCAGCGGAACAATCTTCACCTTCACCTTCTTGTCAGGGTTGTCGGCCAACGGGGCCTCGTATTCAATCTCGTCGATGCGCGACATGCCAAGGTTCTGTATGCAGTCGAGATAAGTCAGATACTGCTGTCCGAATGTCATCCAGAAACGTGCGCGCTTGATGGTAGGATAGTTCTTCACGAGGCTCTCAATTTCCTCGTGGTGGAGCAGATAGCTCTCCTTCGGTCCCACGTTAGGATAAGTGAGCGGCTGGTGTATTTCGAGCGGAGCAGTCTCCACCCATTTCCCGTTCTCCCAGTAGAGACCCTTCTGGGTAATCTCACGGATGTTGATTTCAGGGTTGAAGTTTGTGGCGAATGCCTTGTGGTGGTTTCCGGCGTTGCAGTCCACAATGTCGAGATACTGAATCTCATCGAAATAGTGCTTTGCAGCGTATGCCGTGAATATGCTTGTCACACCGGGGTCGAATCCGCATCCCAGGATTGCCGTCAGTCCGGCATCCTCGAAACGCTTTTTGTATGCCCACTGCCAGCTGTATTCAAAGTGAGCCTCGTCTTTCGGTTCATAGTTGGCAGTGTCGAGATAGCTCACTCCGCAAGCCAGACAAGCCTCCATGATTGTGAGGTCCTGATATGGCAGGGCGAGGTTTACGCAGAGCTCCGGCTTGTAGTCGTTCATGAGAGCCTTGAGCTGCTCCACGTCGTCGGCGTCAACCTGAGCGGTCTTGATGTTAGGATTTCCGATATACTCCTTGATTTTGTCGCATTTAGACTTTGTGCGACTTGCAATCATGATGTCGGTGAAGGCATCAGCGTTCTGTGCAATCTTTACGGCAGCCACGGTGGCTACACCGCCGGCGCCAATGATAAGTACTTTTCCCATATCTATGTTTCTTTTATTTTATTTCTTCTCCTTTAATTCCCAATGCACTCATGAGCGAATATCCCAGAATCTCCTGTCTGAAGTTTCCTCCCTCCATGATGGGCTGCATGGCAAATAGTGTGATGCGCTTGCCTTCGTCGTCGATGCGTCTGAGGGCGTGGCGCACTTTGGCGTATGCTTCCTCGTCGTCGGGAACCACCATCACCCGCTTCACTTCCTTCTGCGAACTTGCTATCATGGCGGCTTCGGCAATGAAGTCAGCTTTGCTCACCAGTTCTTCCACGGGGTATGCGCTCATCGAGAACTCTCCGAGATGGTCGTTGAATGCCATTCCGTTTATCTCCGTCTTTATGCCGGAAGGCGTGAAGTTGTCGAGACGCTCCGTTTTCTTGTCGTGGATCAACACCACCTGCACCTCGTTCTTCCCCTCTCTCACTCCTCCGTCGAGAGCCACGCAGTCTATCCATCTTGCCAGGTCGGCTTTCGGGATTCTTCTCATCAGCATACGCTCAAAGTTCACGGTGAGGTCAAACGCCACCTTGTCGATGAAGTCGGCGTCGGCGATTATCACGTTCTCGCTCCATTTAGCTGGATTGTCAAAAACATTGTTCATGGTTGCAAAGTTAGCGTAAATCGCTTTCAGAACAAAATTTGCAAAGGTAAGATTTGCAATTTTCTTACTTATTTCATCCCCCAAACGGTCAATTGGGCCTTTGGAGGATTGTCTGCTCTCTGATAGCTTGGGTATAAAAGGCTGTTTGCAATACGTTTAAGCCCCATCCTTGCATTCCCGGAAGAATGTATAGGATGGGGCTGCTCGTATCAGTTTGTTGCAGTCTTATTTAGGCAGGTTGAATGCCTTGCTCATCTCTGCCATCTGTTCCTGGCTCATGCCTTCGGGCTCGAAGCCCATGCATTTGGAACTGATGTATATCTTTGCACTCTTTGAGAGCACGTCGATCTGGTCGAAAGCGTCCATCACGTCGAGTCCCTTGGCAAACACGCCATGCTTCTCCCACAACACCACGTCGTAGTCTTCGAGTTCTCGCAGCGTGGCGTCGGCGAGGGTGTTAGAACCAGGCAGTTCGTAGGGCACCACTCCCAGTCCCAGCGGACAGAATGCCTTCGTCTCCGGAATCATGCTCCAGAGGATGTTGGTGAGCACGTCCTTTGCCAGGAACTTGCGGTTGTGGCTCATTGCCACCAGTTCGATAGGATGTGTGTGCACCGTTGCCTTGTATGGTGAACCGGTCTCTATGAGATGCGCATGTACGGTGAGATGCGATGGCAGTTCGCTTGTAGGCATCACTTCGTTGTCGGCGATTATCACGTAGCTTGCGCAGTCGTCGAGGATGCGAATTATGCTTCCGTTCTCCATTGGGCGTCTTGCCAGGTCGCGCATTCTCTTTCCCGTTCCCTTGCAGTAGAAGTAGCATCCCTTGAGAGCCGGCAGCGTAACTCCGATTTGTTTCACGTCGCTGATGGCAGGCATTGCCTTCATCTCCTCGTCGGCATATTCCGTCACGTTCACAGTAATGTTTCCGCCGTTGCGTTCCGCCCATCCGTTCTGCCACAGATATCCAGCCACTTCGGCAATCTTCTCCACCTCGCTGCTGAGTGCGGGGCGTCCTTCCAATATACTCTTCATGATGTTTTGTATGTGTAATGTTCTATGATTATGTTTTTATTCAGGTGTAGTTTTTTATCTTATGCAAAGATAATGCATATAATTCACCCGCCGGTTGTAAGAATTGATTTTTATACTTTTATTTTTGCGATGAGAGGTCGCGGTGTGATTTCAGAGTCATTTACTGGTTCTGGATTTTCGCTGCGTTTGCAAGGTTGCAAATGCCCAAATGATTTGTATGGTGATTGTAATGTTGTAAATTTGCCGGCATAATAGACTATTATATAAAGCATACCGAAATGGGATACATATTGAAGACCAAACATTCAGAAATTCTGGACCTTTTGAAAAAGTTCCAGGATAGGAAAAGCGGAAAGATAGTTGAATCGAGAAAAATATTGAGAGACAGCTTCTATTTCTTGCGCCGGAAAGACAAGAGACTGGTGCTCAGGGCATTTCTGAACGGAAGCAAGACTGATATGGACTTCGCATCTTTGAAAATGCAATACCGGTGGTTTCCGGAACTTATGCCACTCCTCAAAGAAAGATGGCTGTCTGTGCAGACAAAAGAAGTGGCCCTCTTTATAATACACAATACAAGCAAGGATTATGTCCTGTCGCAGAAGCATTTGCTCATCAAGACATTGGGCTATTATCAATATCTTGCCGAAACAGCCCCTTGGGGTGAGGAAGAGGTCGTTTCTCCTTCTCTCAACCTTCCAGATTACGCACTTTCAAGAGCCGAATACTGTAGGGCCTGTTTCCTTTATGGAATACCGATAGACAAGAATGAAATTCTCAAGTCCTTGTTTCTGAACATAATAGAATATCTTGGCTATGAAGACAGTCCGGATTGGGGACGTTCTTATAGACAGCCACGTAATATAGCATGGGGAGTACCGGATTGGAGAAAGGAATTCAGTCCTGTTCTATACCTTGATTTTTTGTTGAATCAGGCAAATGTGGGATTGATAATCCAGACGATGAGGGATTTTAACATGAAAAAGGAAATGGAATTCTTTTGGGAGTGGAAAGAAAAAATGATCGACTCGTTTCAATGCTACTCCTCATTTGATGACGTTGAAGATTTCTGCAAATACATTGTAACCAAAGTGAGGGATAATTTTCCACCTCAATATTCTTATATGCTTCCGAAACGGGAGAAAGAAGAACCTGTTATAAGTGAACTATAATGATAGAGTTTTTATTAAGAACAGACAAATTGAATAGGGTATGAAAGAAAATACACATTACACTCCGAGGCTTATCGGTTCATTTCTTTTGAGCGTTATCCTGGCATGGGGACTGAACATGCTGCTTTCCTTGGTGTTGGTTTCAACGCTGGTGCTCGTGCCGTTGCTGTTGAATAGTATCTTTGATTTCAGTTTCAGTGAAGCATTGTGTTATGCTTCAATTCCTGTTGTGGGGAAACTTATGGCAGTATTCAGTGGAGATGATTTCCAAATTAGACTTGCAATATTGATAATATTTTTTATAATTGTCATTGCCGTGGTTATCTTGGGAGGGTTGACATCCACGCTGATAAAGGTTGTGAGCGGATCCAGAGTGATGACCATACTGTCGGGGACAGTACTTCTCTTCAGTTTCGTCAATATGGTCAGCGTCTTGTTCTTCGAAGATAATTATAATCCAGACCTGCGTGGTTTCTGGTATAATGCCTTGTCCGTATGTCTGCTCGTCATTCTGTTCCTCATTGATTGCTATATCATATATTTCTGTTGGAACGATGAGGAATATGATTAGGAATCGGACAATTCTGAATAATTAAACAGATAAAATGTTTATTGGCTATGTGGGGATTTATTAGGTATATAGTCTCATATGTCCGGCAACGGGGTGTGTTTGTAGGTGCGTTTATGCTTGTGCTTGCCGTGTTCATTATGGCAGGCACGTCGAGAGCAGACAGGATGAGCCCTGCGCCTATAAAGAAGTCAAAGACGCAGAACAATGATGTACGTCGGCAACGCACAGATGGCAACATAGTGTTCTGTGTGCCGAAAGGGTTCATCTGCAAAGACAGTGTGTTTGCGGGTTGCAGGTTGTTTTTGCTTTTAGGCGAATCCGAAACTGAAGTTACGTTAAACAGCGGTTTTGACAGTGATGACTCGCCCGAACACATTAATTCCATCTACAGAGATTTGGGTGGTGAAGAAATGGAAGGATATGAGTCTGCTGTCGTTGCAGATGTAACGAAGTCGGACAAGAGGGTCACCAAGTGTATAAGGGTGAGGAAATACACAGGTCAAGGCATTGTCGTGTATTGGAGATTTGCCGTATTGTTTGACAAGGCAACTGGAAAGATGTGTCTTGTCTCGGCATACGACAAGGGAAAAGGTGACTATCTGGAACCCTTGCTTGAGTCGGTGCGCTTCAATCCGTGACGGGTGGATGCAGAGGGCTTTCCCCTTAATGCAAAGATGTAGTTGTGTAATTGTTACGCAAAAGAAAGTTAAATGGATAATTCTTTGTGTATATTTTACGCATGTATCTTTGCTACTATGAAAATCCTTCCTATATTTGCATCGGAAATTCTAATGAGCAAAGAATATGAAGAATCTGTTGATGTCAGCTGCTATCGGCGATATATCCGGCAGCGCATACGAGGGAAGAAGTCGTAGGACCAAGGATTACGACGCAGTGAAGATGTTCTCGTCGAGAGCACGTTTCACGGATGATACGGTATTGACATTTGCCTGTGCGGAGGCTTTTCTGCACGGCTTGGACATGGCGTCAAACCTCTGGATGTGTGGCAACCAGCATATTGACGCTGGGTTCGGCAGTAGGTTCAGACTGTGGCTCGGCGACCATTACCATCTGCCTTATCGCAGCTTCGGCAACGGCAGTGCGATGCGGTGCTCATCAGCAGGATGGCTGGCACATACGGAGGAAGAGTGTATAAGGCTTGCTACGGAGACGGCTCTCCCATCACACAATCATCCGGAGGGCATAAAGGGGGCTGTGGTTGCCGCCCGCTGTATCTTCCATCTGAAAAACGGAAAGGACAAAGACTTCATCCGGCAGGAGATTCTCGACAAGGAGTATCCCTTCTGGGCCGGAAAGAGCTATGAGGAAATAAAGCCCGCCTATTCCTTCGACTCCACTTGTCCGGGGAGCGTCGGTCCTGCAATAATCAGTTTCCTTGCTTCGAAAGACTATGTGGACTGTCTGCGCCTCGCCATATCCCTTGGCGGCGATGCTGACACGCTGGCTGCAATCGCCGGTCCTATGGCATACGCCTTCTATCGGGAAATGCCCGAGCCGCTGGTCTGTCAGGCTCTGAAGAAGCTTCCGGAATGGATGCAGAAGACCAACGAGGAGTTCGATGAGAAGTGTGGCATAGAATATAGATAACAATAAAAGGAATTTGGAATATTGTGGAGTGATAGGATAACCTGTTTCCAATGAATAAATTTAAACTGACATACAATATGAAACAACTCAACATCATCCTGGCGGTACTGTTGCTGCTCTGTCTGTTCAGGATGCCTTACGGCTACTATACGCTGATGAGGCTGGCGGCAACGGTCGGGTTCGTCTATATGGCGTACAGGTATTATGAAATGAAGAAGGAGGCACTGGTGTGGACCTTCGGCGCATTGGCCCTGCTGTTCCAGCCGTTGGTAAAGATAGCCTTGGGCAGGGATGTGTGGAACATCGTTGATGTAGCCGTGGCGGTTCTGCTGATAGTGCTCACCTTTGCGGTAAATAAAAAGACGATTGAAAAAAACTGATTCTTGATACTGAACCGAAAATGCGCAATGACTTAATGCCGAAGTCACGCTTAAGTTCCTCGGCTTTAGACGATATCAGCAATATGTATTCTTTTGTTGTTTTCATCGAATGGAATATATAACCTGACGCAAAGTTAATTATTTTATGGTAAAAGACAAGGAAAACAATGACAAACTCTATCATTCACCTTGTTTTTATCATATAGAAGCAGAAAACTAAAGCACCAATTTTTTTTCGCAGCAATATAAATTATGATTACATTTGCATAAGCTATTGACTGCCGACTAAATTCAATACATCATGTTATACAGCTATATGGAAAAGTCCAAGCCTCCCCTCACTCCAGAGGAGGAGAAAGCGAAGGAGGAGCGTGCAAAAAAGGAACGCCGCAACGAGATTATCCTGACGGCAATAATCCACACCCTGCTGCTGCCCGTTTTGCTGGTGATAGCAATCCTTATGCTTATCTATCTCGGCATAGTGACGGGTTGGGAGAAAATACAGGAATGGAAGGAGAACGGGTGGAAATTCCGGAATAGAGATGCCGAGGAAGAATGGCCGCCACGCCGGAAGCTCATCTCGCATACAGAGATAGAATGCAGGAACGAGCTGCCTGTGCTGTTCGACAAATACTATGTGGTATATGTGGAGACGGAATACAACGAGCCTCTCAACTCCTTCATCAGAAACAATATAGAATATATCCGCAAGAAATTCTCAGAGAAATACTACCATTTCGTTTATATTCCCGAACTGAAAAACATTTCTGACGAAGACCTTGCCTATGCTTTCCCTCTCGACGCAGCATTGATGACCGACGAGATGAGAGACGGCATACGCGGCATCACCACCGAACAGTTCACCCGGATGTTCGCCCCTCTAATTGGTATGGACCTTACCGGCGGCAAGGCGGGGCTGTTGAGCCTTGGCTGTTACAATGGAGACTTTGGATGCGGATTATATGATGACGTCAATTATTCAAAATCCACCTTCTTCTATATGGACCTGCAGACCTACTGCCCCGATAAAATCAAGGAGGCGTTCGAGGAATATTTCAGGTTCTACTGCGGAGAAAAACATGCCCCGTTCAGTGTGCGCCCAAGGGATGAATACCCTCTCGACAATTGGCAGGAAAATGAACTACACGGAGATCAGAGCGACGCTTCAGACTATTCGTTTTATTACGACCAAAAGAAAATGCAAGATGTAGCCGAAGAAATCAGAGAGAGGGTTGAGATACTGAAGCAGGGAGGATATATCGAACTCCTGCTGCATACGCTTGGCGAAGACCTCGTGAAGCAGATAAACGACTCACGGAAGACTGCCACTCCGCTGATGCACATCACGGTGGCTGACGACCTGCGGATATTCATTCCCGAGCTTGACAACCGCGAGGTGAAGATGCCGTCCCTCGCCCGTGCCCTGTATGTGTTCTATCTCCGTCACAAGGAGGGAGTGGAATTCAAGTTCCTCTCAGAGTTCACCGAGGAGATCTTCTCGCTCTACCGTCTCGCCAGCAACCGCCTTGACGATGCCCGGTTGCGTGCCACGGTGGACAGTCTCGTTAATCCCGTAGACAACAAGATAAACGAATGTACGAGCAGAATCAAATCGGCGTTCCTCAGAGTGATGGACGAATATGCGGCGCGCAACTACTATCTGCAGATGTGCAACAGAGAATTCCGCAGGGAAGATTCCAAAGACAAGAATCTGTTGAGGCTATACAGAGACTTCGCTAAATACATCTCTCTGCCGCGTAGTCTGGTCAGCTATTCCGCCGCCGTCATGCGGGTGCCCGTAGTCAAGGGCAGCAATACCCAAGAGCGGTGTCTCAGAGAAGAAGAGTTCTGGCGTAGAAATCATAGAATGCGCGATGCTGTCAGTGATGTTGAAAAATTCAATAAAAAGAAATACTTGAGCAGGAAAAAACGCGAGACAGAGAAGCAGCGCCTGCGCCAGAAAGTGGTGGAGGCATCTATGGCTGTGCTCGAAATGGAACCGAAGAATTTCCTCGCCCATTTCAATCTCGGCGATATGTATTGCAATGCCGTAGACTACGAAAAGTCTATCCGCGAGAACACTTTGATTATCGAGCATGATGCCTACACATGGAACGCCTCGTATATCAACCGCGCCCAGGCTTATCTCTACGCTGGAGAATACGACAAGGGTCTTGCCGACATCGACAGCTATTTCAAGTCTCTGCGCCGATGGGAGGAGGCTGATAAGGAAGCGGAGAGAATCAGGAAACTGCTGCTTGCCAAGAAGGAACCGCTCTTGTGAGCCCAAACTGCCAAATGGTCGGGTGGGGAGTGAAGATGTCAAATGAAAAAGTGATACTTTCCTGTAAAGCGTCCAGGAAAGTATCACTAAAAAATCATCGATGCGTCGGAGCATCGCTGCGTTTTGCTTTATCCGCAAAACATCACATTATCCTTCTTATCTAATCACCTTTACTGATTTCTTTGTTCCGTCTGCAAATTTTGTGGTCATGATGTAGATGCCGGTTGAAGGAGACTTCACCTTGCGTCCGCAGAGATCGGTGTATTCCATGCTCTTGGCATTCGCTGTCTCGGTAGCGCTGATGCCGTCAAGTTCTCCGTATCTCACGATGTTTGACCTGTATACCGTTTCACCGTCCTTGTAGAGAGCCTGCACTCCGAAGCTCGTGTAGTCAGACTTGTAGAAATACATAGAGCGCTTGTTGCCATAGCTGAAGATGTCCCATTTGTCGCTGTAGCCGTAAGGCATGTCGGTAATCTCGTCTTCCGGCAGGTTGGTGTATTCGCTCTTGCGGAAAGTGAAGAGGTCGTTGTCGAAGTATATGTTGTAGTATAGTTTGGCAGGGTCGAGGTCGCCGCCGTCGGCAGATGTGCTGCTGAGTGTGAACGCCACGTTGCCATATCCGTATCCGCTGTCGTAGTCCTGGAAGTCCACGATTTCAGGATCGGCAGGAGCCGCAGCCACCGGTTTGAACAATCTCAGGCTCGGAGCGTTGTAGTGGGCGGCAGGGTATATGAATTTCTTGCCGTTGTTTACGAGGAATGTGCCTTCCGTCTTCATGGTGTTGCTCTCCGTGTTGCAGTCGAACACCAGGTCCTTCTCGATATATATACTGTCCACGATGCCGTAGTCGCCGTCCTGCTGCACGTAGCCAGCCGGACTGAAGTATGCGTGGCAGCTGTCGTTATGGTTGATGCCGGTGTAGGCTCTGTCGGTGAAAATCGCCTTGCCTCCTTCGAGTCTTCCCTTTATCCATGCGTTGTCCACATCGTCGGTGAAGCTGCCCATATATATGTCGTCGCCCTTTATGGCAACGTCAACGCAGCGGGAGTCAGCCGTTACGTCGTCGGCAGAGTATGTCATCAGGTATTTCGTCACCGCAGCGTCGGCAGGAGGTGCGGCTATTGTCATTGTCTCAGGACTCATTTGGTTGATATGGTCGCCGAATCCCGTCCATGTTCCCGTCTCGTCGCCCACAGCCATATACACCTTTGCCGTGTCCACACGTATCAGCGAGTCGTTGCGCAATACATATTTAATGGTCTGCGAGGTTTCGTCGGGAGTCATCGTCAGTCCCTCCTGTCCGTCCACGTCCACTTCTTCCTTTATCATTCTCCAGGCATAGAAATATTCCGTTTCTTCTGTCTCTTCACCGTTGTCGTCGAGCACCGGCTGTGAGTAGTATTTCTGTGGCAGCTCCACGTTGATGGTGCCGTCGGCAGCCTTTGTTCCCTTTATCCATGCTCCGCTCGGCATGGTGCAGATGGCGTTGCGGATATATATGTCGCCGTTGTCGCACAATACATAGTTTCCCAATGCCGCATCCACGTCAGCTTCCACGGCAAAGTCCCAGTAAGGATAATATCCCTGTCCTTCGGCATACAGGTTGCTGAAGAGTGTTCCTTCTGGCTGTTCCATTATCAGCGGTCCGTCGCCGGCAGCCTTCCTCACCTTTGCAGGCTTCGCTGCATTCCTCTTCCAGTCCGGAATCAGCAGGTTGGTCTTTTTTGCATTGTGTGCCATTTTGCTTGCCGCGAGGCGTATGGGGCTGTTGCCGGAAGGCTTCGTGTCGTTTACTCTTGCTGAGGGTTGTGCCCATGCTGCCAAGGCCACCAGCGATGCTGCCAATAAAGTAGGAATCTTGTTCATAAGCGATTCTTATTAAGTTAATGAATATGGATTGGTTGTTTGTACCAATTGGTTGATTGTTCCTTTGTCTTCTTTTTTTTGTTCCAGTTCGGCATCGTGGATGTTGCGGATTTATGTGTCCTGATGCTTGTCTGGAACTATATGTAATGCAAAAGTATATAATTAATTTCAAATGGGAAAATAATTTGGCAAAATAACTTTCTATCTGTTATTGATATTCTTGTTTCCTTGTGATTGATGCTTGTTCTGTATATGTTATTCCTCTTTATATTTATCTATCTCTTTAGTCGTTGGCGTAATGAAGTTATGTTGATGGATATGAGTAAAAGTTACCAATATCGCTGATTTTCAGTAAAACCAGGAATTTCAAAAAAACTGTCAGATTATCTGGTTTTTGGTTGCAACATACTGACAAACAGGCAGTTGGCTGTCTGACGATTGTCAGGCAATTGTCTGGATGGTTTGCTGATGAGAGGAATTGTCAGATGTGAGGTATTGCATGCGTTGGCAGAAGTCTGAAAACAGGAATGTGAGTATTACAACATTAACTTATTGGGCAGACCTCTGACAGAAATTCTGCCCATCCGGGGCAAGCACGTTGCCCATGATGGGCAAGCAGCGTGCCCCAGTTGGGCAAGCGTCGTGCCCATTTAAGGACATAAAACCCTTTGTGTTCAAGTGTATTCATTCGTCATTGAAATTCGTGTAGAAAAATGTAGTATTACTTTAAAAGTTCGTGTAGAAAAATGTAGTGCCGCTTTAAAAGTTCGTGTAGAAAAGTGTGGTGTTGTTGCAAAAGTTCGTGTAGAAAAGTGTATCTTTGCATTGTTTTTATGTTATAAAAGCATTTTGAATTATCAACGGAATCTAAAAAAACTATGCGATATGGAAAGATAATTTCCATGTCGCCTTACAGAGAACAGGACTGGATGAAGAATATCCCATTATATGCAGTGGAGGAGAGCTTCTGACTCATGTCTTTGGAGCGCATTTTGAAGTAATCATCATTGTCAGGTTCGCATAATAATTAATATTGGACACCTCTTTATACAATAATAATGGGAGAAGAGCGTTATAAAGTCGTATATACACCACATTTTTGATTTATGATAGAATACGTTAGAGGCGAGCTTGCCGAGCTCACGCCAGCCTATGCTGTTGTTGAGGCTCATGGAGTGGGCTACGGACTGAGCATTTCGCTTAACACCTATAGCGGCATACAGAACAAGAAGGAAGTGAAACTGTATGTCGTCGAGAGCATACGAGAGGATGCGTATGCCCTCTTCGGATTTTCCACCAAGCAAGAGCGGGAGATGTTCCTGCTCCTCATCACTGTGTCTGGAGTAGGAGCCAACACCGCCCGCATGATTCTCTCCGCCATGTCGCCGGCAGAACTGTGCAACGTCATATCTTCGGGCAACGAGAAGATGCTGAAGACCGTGAAAGGTATCGGACTGCGCACGGCACAGCGCATCATAGTTGACCTGAGAGACAAGATTGCCGTGGAAGGAATAGCAGATCAGATGCCGGCAGCAGGTGTTGCGGCGGCATCTGCCATGAACAACGAGGTGAGAGACGAGGCTATAGGCGCCCTCACCATGCTCGGCTTCTCGCCGGCACCGTCGGCAAAGGTGGTTTCGGCAATCCTTACAGACAATCCACAGCTGCCTGTAGAACAGGTCGTGAAATTGGCACTCAAGCAGATAAAGTAAATGACAAACATAAAGAAATTCCTTGGCATCATCATCGTGCTGGTGAGCATCAACGTGCTCGCCTTCAATGTCGTGCCGCAACTTCAGGACGACCGCACGCGCCAGCAGGCCCAGCAGAAAGACAAGCGCAAAGGGCCAGCCACGCTGAAGCGTGGCGGAAAGGCGTCTGCCGACTCCCTGAAGAAAGAACTCTCGGGACTCTCGCTCCTCACGCTGGAGGACGATACCATACCAGACTCGCTGCTCCATCCCAGATGGAAGGTGCAGCGCAGTGTTCCTGTGACCATCGACGATGTGGACAAACGCACCGCCGACCTCAGTTTTCCGGAGAACATCAAGCAAGACGTGGTTTACAACGACACCCTCGACCGCTATTTCATCGGTTCGAGAATGGGTGGCGGCTATCTCTCCACGCCAATCATCATGACTCCCGACGAATACCGCAAATGGAGCGAGAGGCAGGAGATGAACCGCTTCTTCCGTGACAAGAACGACGAGATAGTGAAGGCTAAGGGAAAAGAGAAATTCTCGTTCTCCGACATGCACTTCAGTCTCGGACCGGCAGAGAAGATCTTCGGACCCGGCGGCGTGCGCATCAAGACGCAGGGAACGGCAGAGCTGAAGCTCGGAGCCACGATGAAAGAAATCGACAACCCGTCGCTCCCTATCCGCAACCGCAAGACAACGACGATGAACTTCGACGAGAAGATAAACCTCAACGTGAACGGTAAGGTGGGCGACAAGGTGAACATGAACCTCAACTACAACACCGATGCCACCTTCGACTTCGACTCGCAGAACCTCAAGCTCAAATATGAAGGCAAGGAAGACGAGATAATAAAACTCGTGGAGGCAGGCAACGTGTCGTTCCCGAGCAACTCCTCGCTCGTCAAGGGAGCATCCTCGCTCTTCGGTATCAGAACCGACATGCAGTTCGGCAAACTCAAGCTGCAGACAGTAATCTCTCAGAAGAAGTCGTCGAGCAAGAGCGTGTCGTCGAAAGGCGGAGTGCAGCTCACACCATTCGAAATCGACGCTTCAGACTATGAGGAGAACCGTCACTTCTTCCTCTCGCGCTATTTCCGCGAGAAGTATGACGCGGCAATGAAGACCCTGCCCAACCTCACCACCGGAATCACCATAAACCGTGTGGAGATATGGGTGACAAACAAGCAGGGAAATACCACCAATACCCGTAACATCGTGGCACTCACCGACCTCGGTGAAAACACACGGGTGAGCAACCCTATGTGGGGACTCACCGGTTCGCCGGTTCCGTCGAACAACGCCAACAGTGAGTATTCTACAATCGTGAACTCCTACTCCGCAGCGCGAGACATCGACCAGACGAGCACCGTGCTCGACGGTATCCCTGGCTTCGTGGGAGGCGCCGACTATGAGAAGCTGCAGAGCGCCCGTCTGCTCAGCTCCTCAGAATACTCCGTCAACCAAGCCCTCGGATACGTGTCGCTCAAGTCTTCACTGCAGACCGACCAGGTGCTCGCCGTGGCATACGAATATACTGCCGGCGGACAGACATACCAGGTGGGAGAGTTTGCGTCAGACATGAAAGATGTGCAGCAGGCAATCTTCGTGAAGGCGCTCAAGAACACCAGCAACAATCCAAGACAGGGAAACTGGGACCTCATGATGAAGAACGTGTATTATCTCGCCTCGTCGGTAGAGAAAGACAAGTTCAGACTCGACGTGAAATACCAGAGCGACACTACGGGAGTCTACCTCTCGTATATTCCGGAGCAGCAGGTGAAAGACCTCACCATGATAAAGCTGCTTGGCGCCGACCGACTCGACAACAACAACAAGGTGCATAGCAACGGATACTTCGACTTTGTTGAAGGATACACCGTGAGCAACGGACGAGTGTTCTTCCCGGAGGCAGAGCCGTTCGGAAGATACCTCTACAACCAGCTCGTGGCAAAGGGTATTTCTCCTGAAAAAGCCGCAAAATACAGTTATACAGAACTTTACGACTCCACCAAGACCGTAGCCAAGCAGATTGCCGAGAAAGACAAATACAGACTCACGGGACAGTTCCGTGGCACCTCGGCAAACGTCATCTCCCTCGGAGCATACAACGTGCCGCAGGGCTCTGTAGTCGTTACGGCAGGTGGCGTAACCCTCTCCGAAGGTTCAGACTATAGCGTGGACTATTCGGCAGGAGAGGTGACAATCCTCAACCAGAGCATCATCGACGCCGGAACGGCAGTCAACGTGTCGCTCGAGAGCAATACCGACTACGCACAGCAACGGAAGACGATGCTCGGACTGAACTGGGAATACGACTTCACCAAGAACTTCCAACTCAGCGGTACCTTCCAGCACCTGTCTGAACAGGCGCTCACCACAAAGGTGTCGATGGGATCGGAACCGCTCAACAACACCCTCTGGGGTCTCAACATCAACTGGAAGAAGGAGAGCCAGTGGCTCACCAACGTGCTCGACAAGATACCGTTCCTCCACTGCACCCAGCCGTCGCAGATATCCTTCACGGGAGAGTTTGCCCAGCTCATCGCAGGACAGGCAAGCGGCACACAAGACAACGCCTCGTATATCGACGACTTCGAGAACACGAAGAACACCATCGACGTGAGTACACCGTCGTCGTGGATAATATCAAGCGTGCCGACCATGTTCCCCAACTACAACGACAAGACGACGCTGCAGAGCGGTTTCCAGCGGGCCCTGCTCGCATGGTATAACATCGACCCTCTGTTCACACGCCGTAGCAGTTCGCTCACACCGGGACACATCAAGAGCGACCTGCATCAGCTCTCAAACCACTACGTCAGAGAGGTGTATGTCAGGGAGCTGTTCCCAAACCGCGACCAGAGCAGCTACAACGGAGCAACGGCAACATTGCCGATACTCAACCTCGCCTTCTATCCGTCAGAGCGCGGACCTTATAACTTCAACCCCAACCTGAACAGCGACGGTACGCTGCCCGTGCCGGCTGTAAACTGGGGTGGTATGATGAGGCGTCTCGACACAAGCGACTTCGAGACAGCAAACATCGAATACATTGAGTTCTGGATGCTCGACCCATTCATCTATTCCAACAAGCAGCCAGACGCCGCACAGTATGGTGGCGACTTCTACATCAACCTCGGAGAGGTGAGTGAGGACGTGCTGCGCGACGGAAAGAAATTCTATGAGAGCGGTATGCCGGTAGACGGCTCAAGCAGCTTCACCACTACACAGTGGGGAAAGATTCCTACACAGTCTACCGTGACATATTCCTTCGCCACATCAGCCGGTGCAAGGGCAAAGCAGGATGTGGGATTCAACGGACTGACCGACGAGGAGGAGCAGAACTTCGCTCCCTACCGCACATTCCTCGATGCCGTGCAGGCAAGAGTGACCGGAGCGGCACGCGACTCGATATTGGCAGACCCGGCAAACGACAACTACCACTACTTCCGCGGATCTGACTACGACAAGGCACGCACGCCAATCCTCGCACGCTACAAGCGCATCAACAATCCGCAGGGCAACTCGCCGGACAGCGACTCAAGGAGCGAGAGCTACGACACGTCATACAAGACTACCCCCGACGTGGAGGACATCAACCAGGACTATACGCTGAACGAATACGAGAAATATTATCAGTATCGTGTGAGCATCCGTCCTCAAGACCTCGTGGTGGGACAGAACTACATCGTGGACAAGCGTGAGACATCAGTGAAACTGCGCAACGATACCACGGAAACAGTGACGTGGTATCAGTTCCGCATACCTGTTGACGACTACGAACGCAACGTAGGCGGAATAACAGACTTCACCTCCATACGATTCATGCGTATGTTCCTCACCGACTTCCAGAAGCCTATCGTTTTGAGATTCGGAAGCCTCGACCTCGTGAGGGGAGAGTGGCGTATCTATGAGCAGTCGCTCAGTACCGGCAGCGAGTCGGGCAAGATGGCAGTCAGCGCCGTGAACATCGAGGAGAACAACGACCGAGTGCCGGTGAACTACGTGTTGCCTCCTGGCATCCGTCGAGAGCAAGATCCTACGCAGCCTCAGCTCACAGAGAGCAACGAGCAGTCGCTCGACATTCAGGTGACAAACCTCTCTAACGGTGAGGCAAAGGCAGTATACAAGAACACGAACCTCGACCTCAGACAGTATAAGCGTCTGCAGATGTTCGTGCATGCCAATGCCTTCGAACAGAACTCTACAAACCTGCAGGACAACCAGTTGGCTGTGTTCGTGAGATTCGGTTCCGACTACAAGAGCAACTACTACGAATATGAGATTCCGCTGAAACTCACAGCGCCAGGACATTACGACCGTTACTCCGGTGCCGACTGCAAACTCGTGTGGCCGGAGGAGAATATGCTCGATATCCCGCTGAGCGCTTTCACCCAGCTCAAGAAAGACCGCAACAAGGCGAAAGCCATCGGACAGGCTTCTTACAGCTATCCGTTCACGGCGTACGACAGCGACAAACCGAACAACAAGATTACTATCGTTGGTAACCCTACGCTCGGCGAGGTGAGAACGATGATCATCGGTGTGAGAAACCTTGCTTCCGAACAGAAGTCAGGAGAAATCTGGGTGAATGAGCTCAGACTGAAGGAATACAACAACTCCGGCGGATGGGCGGCACAGGGCAACCTCAACGTGCAGCTCTCTGATGTGGGTAGCGTTAACGTGCAGGGAAAATATGTCACCGAAGGATTCGGCGGACTCGAAGACGGTGTGGCTCAGAGAGCGCAGGACAACTACAAGTCGTATAGCGTGACCACGAACTTTGAGCTCGGAAAGTTCTTCCCCGACAAGGCTAAGGTCTCTATACCTCTTTATTACTCCGTGACCAAAGAGGAGACACGACCCAAGTATAACCCGCTCGACACGGATATGCTCCTCGACGACGCTCTCGACGCGATGGAGAAGCATGAGAAAGACTCGATAGAAAGCATCGCCGTGACGAAGACCACGAATACCAACTTCTCACTGTCCAACATGAAGGTGGGCATAGCCACGAAGAAGCATCCGATGCCTTACGACCCGGCAAACTTCTCGTTCAGCTACAGCCACAGCCACAGGCATACAAGCGGCGAGACTACGATTTATGAGAACGAGGACAACTGGCGCGGTTCGATGAACTACAGCTACACGCCGGTATACAAGGCATTCGAACCGTTCAAGAAAATCAAGAGCCGCAGCAAATGGTATGACATACTGAAGCGCTTCGGTCTGAACTGGTTGCCGCAGAACATCACCTTCAACACCGAGATGCTCAGAAACTATTATGAGCTGCAGGAGAGGGATATGGAGAGTCTGGAGAACAGTGAGCTGCCTCTGACATTCAGCGAACAGTTCCTCTGGAACAGGGAATTCTCCATACGCTGGGACCTCACCAAGAACCTCCACATGAGTTTCAACAGTGCCACTCATGCAGAAATCGAGGAACCATACACTCCTGTAAACAAAGACCTCTATCCAGACCAGTATACGGCTTGGAAAGACTCCGTGTGGACAAGTATCAAGCACTTCGGCCGTCCGCTCGACTACAACCAGAACTTCACGGCGTCGTATCAGGTGCCGATAAACCTCATTCCTGTCTTCGACTGGATTACTGCCGACGCCAACTACAACGCCACGTATAACTGGACGAGAGGAACGGACCAGGAAGACGGCCAGTCGCTCGGAAACGTGATATCCAACAATAGGACGCTGAACATCAACGGAGCATTGAACTTCGAGAAACTCTATAACCATATCCCGTTCCTGAAGAAGGCCAACGAGAGGTTCAACAAGCGCACCAACAATGCTACGAAGAAGAAGCGTGACGGAGCTAAATCGCCTAAGGAGGCCAATGAGGCAAGGAGAAATCTCAAGGAGGCGAAGGAACTGCCGAAGAACAAGAAGTCTTTTGAAAAGGAGATAACGCTCCTGCCGGATACCACAATGACCGTGAACCACGGCAAGAAGAGCAAGCGACTCATCGTGTCGGCAAAGACAAAAGACGGAAAGATGATTAAGCTGAAGTATAAGACCATCGACAACAACAAGATAAAAATCACGTCGAAGGTGGACTCTGCCACAACGGTGAAGCTGCTCGTCACGCCAAAGGAACCGCTCGAAAACAAGAGCTGGTATAAGACCATGCAGGTGGTGGCAAGAGGACTGATGCTCGTCAGAAACTTCAACCTGTCGTACCGCAACCAGTATGGCCTGTCGCTTCCGGGCTTCCTGCCGGAGGTGGGCAACGTGTTCGGACAGCGCCGCGGCGACATCATGTCGCCAGGACTCGACTTCGCCTTCGGATTCGTTGATGACTCCTATGTGCAGAAGAGTGCAGAGCGTGGATGGCTGCTGATGGCAGACAGTGTGGCAACGCCGGCTACATCGTCGAAGACCGAGGACCTGCAGCTGAGGATGACGCTCGAACCGGTGAAGGACCTGAAGATAGACCTCAACGCATCGCGCACGATGACGACAGCGAAGAGCGTGCAGTATATGTATCAGGGAATGCCGACAACGCAGAGCGGTACGTTCACGATGACTACGATAAGTCTTGGATCTGCCTTCGAGAGCATGGGCGACGCCAACAACGGATACCACTCGGCATCGTTCGAGAAGTTCTGCAACTCGCTTGAGGGCTTCCGCCAGAGAGTGGAGAACCAGTATCAGAATGCCGTATATCCGGCAGGTTCCACATTGGCAGGCAATACCTTCAATCCGGAGAACGGAACAGTGAGCAAATACAGTGCTGACGTGATGATTCCTGCCTTCCTCTCGACATATACCAGCATGGGCGGAAAATCCCTCGACATCTTCCCGACGCTGTCGAGACTCCTGCCAAACTGGAGCGTGAGATACAGCGGACTCGTCAGACTGCCATGGTTCAGCGAGGTGTTCAAGAGCTTCAACATCAACCATGCCTACAAGAGCGTGTATGCAGTAGGCTCCTACAGTTCGTTCAGCACCTATCAGGAGTTTATGAACGGTCTCGGATTCGTCACCGACGCCACTACCGGCAACCCTACTCCAAGCAGCATGTTCAACGTGTCTACGGTGAGCATCAACGAGTCGTTCTCGCCATTGCTCGGTGTTGACATGACGTTCCACAACAACCTCACGGCAAAGCTGGAATACAGGCAGACACGAGTGCTGAGCCTCAGTATGACGAGTGTGCAGCTCAACGAGTCGTCGAGCAACGACTGGGTGATAGGAATGGGATACAAGGTGAACAACTTCGACTTCTTCGGACTCCTGGGCAACGGCAACAAGGCGCGCAAGGTGAAGGGAAAGAAGACGGGCACCGACGAGAAGAAGAGCAACAATAACTCCCGAAACAACAGGAGCGGTTTCAATACCGACCTCAACCTGCGTCTCGACCTCTCGTTCCGTAAGCAGGCCGCTATATGCAGAGACATCGCCTCGATGACAAGTGCGGCAAGCAGCGGAAACTCAGCATTCAAACTCTCGTTTGCCGCCGACTATACACTGTCGCGTCTGCTGACGATGAGTTTCTACTACGACCGTCAGACTAACACGCCGCTGCTCTCAAGCAGCAGCTATCCGACGACGACACAGGACTTCGGACTTAGTCTGAAGTTCTCGCTGACGAGATAAAATGAATATGTAAATAGTGAAAACAACTTTAATAGCAATAATATGAAGAAACTATTTTTATCAGCTGTTCTTATCATGGCAGCCTTGGCGACATTCGCCCAGAGCAGACCGAAACTTATAGTAGGAATCGTTGTAGACCAGATGCGATGGGACTATCTCCACCGCTATTACGACCTCTATGGAGAAGGCGGATTCAAGCGGATCATGAACGAAGGCTTCGACTGTGAGAACACGATGATAAACTACATCCCAGCCATCACTGCCGTAGGACATACCTCTATATATACAGGTTCTGTACCGGCAATCCACGGCATACAGGGAAACTCATTTCTCATCAACGGCAAGTTCACCTATTGCACCGCCGATACCACAGTGGCTGGCGTAGGCACTAAGACAAAAGCCGGACAGATGTCGCCTCGCAACATGTTCTGCACCACTATCGGCGATGAGCTCAAGGTGGCAACGGATTTCAAGTCGCGTGTCATCGGTGTGGCGATAAAAGACCGTGCCGCCATCCTTCCCGCCGGTCATGCCGCTGACGCCGCCTACTGGATTGACGGCAAGCAGAGCAAGTTCGTGTCGAGCACATATTATATGAAGCAGCTTCCGGCATGGGTGGAGAAATACAACAAGACGGTGAGCAAATATACCGAAGACCAGATAAACCTCTCGCCAGCGGGAAACGAGGTGACGATGGATATGGCAAAGAACGTCATCACCAATGAGAAACTCGGACAGCAGGGCGAAACCGACATGATATGCATCAGCTTCTCGTCGACAGACAAGATAGGACACAAGTATGGTACCCACTGCCAGCTGATACAAGACCAGTTCGTTGACCTCGACAAGCGTCTTGCCGACTTCATGAAATATCTCGACACCACTATCGGCAAGGGAGAATATCTGCTCTTCCTGACTGCCGACCACGGAGCGGCAAACGGCATATTGATGAACCAGGAGCATGGCATCCCCTCCGGTGGTTTCTCTTACAAAAAGGAAATCAAGGAGCTCAACGCTTATTTCAGACAGAAGTATGGTGTGGATGCAGACTTCACACGCTATATCATGGCATACAACGTGGCGCTCGACCATGACGCCATCGAGAAGGCAGGACTGGAGCTGAGCAAGGTGAAGAAGGATGTCATCGACTATTTCATGAAGAAAGACTATGTGGCTTATGCCGTGGATATGGAGCATGTAGCTGATGCCACGGTGCCGCCATACATCAAGGAGAAGATGCTCAATGGCTATAATGCAAAGCGTAATGGCGATGTGCAGCTGATTCTGCAGCCGGGATGGTATGATGTATATGGCGACAAGATAGAGGCTGGCACCACACACTCCGCATGGAATCCGTATGACGCCCACATCCCGTTCCTCATGATGGGGTGGGGAGTGAAGCATGGCAAGACAAGCCATCCTACCTACATCACCGATATCGCTGCCACCATCTGCAACCTTGTGCATATCCAGATGCCAAACGGTTGTATCGGCAATGCCGTAGAGATGAAATAACCCCCCAAACGATCTAATGCCCCATTTGGGTGTAAGGGGAAAAGTCTGCTGGCGGTGACTTTTTGTGGAATGCCACATTTTAATGACTACTTTTTGTGTAGACAGAAATTTAATGACTATATTTGCATGACGTAAATATGCAATACTATAAATATAAATAAGAAAATGGCAAAGACAGACGAAAATATGGCGGCAGCACAGGAGGGCAAGTTGAAAGCCCTGCAGGCTGCCATGGCAAAGATAGAGAAAGACTTCGGAAAGGGGTCGATAATGAAGCTTGGCGACGAGAAGATAGAGAACGTGGAGGTTATACCTACGGGAAGTATCGCCCTGAATGCAGCCCTTGGCGTAGGCGGTTATCCTAAAGGACGAATAATCGAAATCTACGGTCCGGAGAGCAGTGGTAAGACTACCCTCGCCATCCATGCCATTGCCGAATGCCAGAAGGCCGGCGGCATTGCGGCTTTCATCGATGCAGAGCATGCCTTCGACCGCTTCTATGCCGAGAAACTCGGTGTGGACATCGACAACCTGTGGATTTCGCAGCCGGACAATGGCGAGCAGGCTCTTGAGATTGCCGACCAGCTTATCCGTTCTTCTGCAATAGACATCCTCGTGGTTGACTCCGTGGCTGCCTTGACTCCAAAGAAGGAGATTGAGGGCGATATGGGCGACAACAATGTGGGTCTGCAGGCACGACTGATGAGCCAGGCTCTCAGAAAGCTCACCTCTACCATCAGCAAGACAAACACCACTTGTATTTTCATCAACCAGTTGAGAGAGAAGATCGGCGTGATGTTCGGCAACCCTGAGACTACTACCGGTGGTAACGCCCTGAAGTTCTATGCCAGTGTGCGCCTCGACATCCGTCGCGTCACGGCAATCAAGGACGGTGACCAGGTTATCGGAAACATGACCCGTGTGAAGGTGGTGAAGAACAAGGTGGCTCCTCCATTCCGCAAGGCTGAGTTTGAGATAATGTTTGGTGAGGGCATCTCTAAGGTCGGCGAGATTCTCGACCTCGGCGTGGAATACGGCATCATACAGAAGAGCGGCTCTTGGTTCTCATACAATGGCAGCCGTCTGGCTCAGGGCCGCGATGCCAGCAAGGCTCTGCTCAGAGATAATCCTGAACTGTGTGATGAACTCGAGGCACAGATCATGGAAAAACTCAACGACAGGAAGGAATAAGCCCCAACGGTTGAAAATGGTCTGATGACCGTTTGGGGGTGAGACCGGGTATAAAAAGACTGGAGATTATGTCAATTGATTATGGCATAATCTCCAGTCTTTTTTTATTGTATGATGGCTGAGCCGTTATTTCCTTATTTTCCTGTTCACAGTCCTTCCGTCGGCATACTGTATCTTCACGATGTTGATGCCGGGCTGGGGAGAGCTGATTTCCATGCCGCTCATATTATAGTATGTGATGCTTGCCGGTAGTTCGCTGCTTGTGGTTTCCACGGCATCAATGCCATCGGTCATTGATGTAATGTCGAGAGTGGCGCCGGCACCATTCTCCTCGTTTGCCACCACCTCCTGCACCAGACTGCTGTCGTATGCCTTCAGCGTATAGTGGTCGGATGGGATGAAATAATCCGCACTGCCAGATTTGCTCTGGAAGTCATTTGCGTTCAGGTTTCCCACAGTGGTGATGTTGTAGTCCTTCTTGCTTCCGCTTGTGGCGTAGTTCTTCCATGGCGTCTTTTTTGCGGCAGTGCTTATGAAGGCGTTGTTCTCCACATAGAGGTTCGACTTGTAGCCGTAGCCGATGCAGTAGTGGGCATTGGAGCTTGAGTAGAGGCAGTTCTGTATGTGCACCTGTCCGTATCTCACTCTCGGCATGCGCTCCGAGCATCCCTCGTCCCACCAGCAGTTGGCGAATGTGGTGCGCAGGTGTCCGTTGTCTTCAGAGCGGCTGTCGCTGTTTCCCCAGAGGTCACAGTTGCGGTGGTCGGCTGCTCCGCCGCTGCCTCCTGCCCATGGCTCAATGAAATAGCGGAAGCGGCACCATGTGACGCAGATGTTGTCGGAACCGTTCACACAGTCGAAGTTACCGTCCACACCATCCTGGAAGTCACAGTGGTCCACCCAGATGTACTTAGAACCGGCAATGGTGAGATTGTCGTTGCCGTCGATGTCGTAGGCTCCGGCGCTCTTGAAGGTGAGGTTGCGCAAGATGATGTTCTTGCATGATGAGAGCTGCAGGATGCCCGTCTCGCTCCCTTTCGACGAATGTTTGGGATTTACGAGAGCCGAACCTTTCATTCCGATGACCGTCTTGTTCTGTGCGCTCTTCACGCTGTTCAGTCCGGAGAACTCTATTTCGCCCTCTACATATATAATCTTCTTGTCGGTACCCTTCAGGGCGTTCATCAGTTCAGACTTGGTTCTCACCGTCACTTTCGTTCCGCCTTCTCCGCCGGTGACATTACCGCCGACTGTAGCCCATCCCAATGGGGCATTCTGGTCATAAGCCGACATGTTGTCTGTCCAATCGGCATTTGCCGAGACAGTGCCCATTGTCATCATCGTGGCAATAAGGAAGCGTGAGATAATGGATTTGTTCATCTTTTTGCAGTTTTGTTTTATTGATAGTTTGTTTTGTCGTTTGTCTTTATTTGTTGTCGCCGGTCTTCTTCAGCTCATCATCCATGTTGATGGCTTCAAGCAGCTTTATGGCGTCTACATACTGCGCTATGCCTTCTGCCACCTGTTTGGCATCGTGCATGGCGAGCACTACTGTAGACGGACGGTTCACCACGTCGCCGCCGGCAAACACGCCCTTGCGTGTCGTCATTCCGTATGGCTTCTCTCGTGTGAGCACATATCCGCGGTCGTCCACGTCGATGCCGGTAGTCGTAGACACGATGCGGCTTGCCGGTGCCGATCCCACTGCCATTATCACGAGGTCTGCCTTCTCTGTGCGGCGCTCGCCGGCCTTGGTCTCTATCACCACCTCGTTCAGAGTGCCGTTGTCGTCATGAATCTCCACGATGCTCGAATCCCAGTTGAACTTCACACCCTCTTCCACGGCCTCGTCGTATTCCGACCTCAGGGCGCTCATGTCGTTTATGGTGCGGTGGTAAACCACCTGCACGTCGCTTGCTCCCATACGCACGGCAGTTCTGGCGGCATCCATAGCCGTGTTTCCACATCCGATCACGAACACCTTGTTGCCTTCCTTCACCACCACTTCGTCGCGGCTCAGGTTGCCCTCGTTGTAGAGGCTCACGCGGCGCAGGAACCATATCGCCTGGCGCACACCCTCAAGGTTGCATCCCGGTATATCCAGTTTCTTGGGCTTGCCCGTTCCTGTTCCCATGAATATGGCGTCGAATCCCATTTCGAACAGTTTGTCCACGTTGAGACCGTCTTTTCCTACGGTAGTATTGCAGTGGAACACCACTCCGAGTTCTTCAGTCTTCTTTATTTCCCGGCGCACGATATCCTTCGGCAGTCTGTATTCCGGAATTCCGAACATCAGCACTCCTCCCGGTTCCTGCTCCATCTCAAATATCTCCACGTTGAATCCCTGTCTCGCCAGGTCGCCGGCGATAGTCAGTCCGGCAGGTCCCGAACCGATTACCGCCACCTTTCCACGAGTCTTGGGCAGCAGTTTCTCTCTGATGAGTCCCATGTCTCCGTCGAAGTCGGCGATGAATCTCTCCAGTTTTCCCACGCGTATTCCCTTGCCCTTCTTGTTGAGCACGCAGTGTCCCTCGCATTGTTTTTCGTGGGGGCACACGCGCCCGCATACGGCAGGCAGGTTACTCTTGCTGTTTATTATGTCCATGGCGTTGCCGAGGTTACCCATCGACAGTTCATGAATCCAGTTTGGTATGTCGTGACTTATTGGGCATCCCTTTTTGCATTGTGGCACCTTGCAGTTCAGACAGCGCTTTGCTTCTTCTATGGCGTCATGCATGGTGTAGCCTTCATTCACTTCCTGGAATAATTTGTTTTCCTGTTCCATCTTTTTTTTATTCTAATCTTTTATGCAGAGATAATGCAAACTGAATGCATAATGAAAAAAATGTATTTATTTCTTATGCTAAGGTGCAGCTTATCTTATGCAAAGATAACGCAAACCGAATGCATAATGAAAAAAATGTATTTATTTCTTATGCTGAGGTGCAGCTTATCTTATGCAAAGATAACGCTTATTTCTCAAAGCGATGCATTTTATATGGATTATGTAATGATTTCATTTATAACAATAAAAATCGGGACAGCTGATTTTTCTGGTCGGTGGCAAGAGATAATTACATCCTAACATAATATATCGTTATATTATCTAATAAAGTGTCATTGTATCATTTTGTGTTTCACTTTAGGTATTATAGTGCATGCTGTCAATGAATTACGTTAATGATACTTTTCTGATTGTTTTACATAAAAGTATCATTGAAGTATCATTGAAGTATCATCGGGATGCCTTGATGGAATGAAATTATATGTTTTTTTGATATTGTCTGGTATTGCTTTTGCAAGCTATATAAGGTCAGACACTTCTCTGGTTTGCCATTTGTTTCGCAAATAGTCAAATAGCCAAATCACAATCATTGGCAAGGAGAACAAAATACTAGAATTGGGCACGGTGCTTGCCCAAGTGGGGCACGGTGCTTGCCCCTAATGAGTAACGTGCTTGCCCCTGGTGGGCAGAAAAGATGCCAGACGACTGTCCCGTAAGTTCATGTTGTAGCATACCGAACCTTACCGCTGCAAAGATAACAAAATAATGAATTCTGTAAGGATAACACCGCCATAACTATCCTTTTTTATATAGTTATGGCGGACTTATAATCGATAATACCGCCATAACTGTCCTTTTTTATATAGTTATGGCGGTGCTATCGCTAATGCATTCAATCTTTCCACGCAAAGAAATTTTGGAAAAGTGTAGAAAAATGTATGGTTTTACTTTGGAAAAGTGTAGGAAATAGTCTATATTTGCCATGGAAAAATGTAACAAGGTTATTGTATAGATATGATAAACAGGAAAATAGACGCATTCATAGACAAGTTTTACAAAGAAACGAAAAAAGCCTTATTGATAACGGGAGCAAGACAGATTGGCAAGACTTTCTCCATAAGGCAAGCGGCTCACCGCAACTTTGAAAACTTCATAGAGATAAATTTCATAACGTCTCCCGAAGCCATTGGGATTTTCAAAGAAGCTAAAGACGTTAAAGACATATTGTTTCGATTGTCATCTTATGTCCATACTTCTCTTGTCAAGGACAAGACTCTTATTTTCTTCGATGAAATACAGGTATATCCGGAAATTGTTACAATGATAAAGTTTCTCGTTGACGAGGGTAGCTACCGCTATGCTCTTAGCGGTTCATTGCTCGGCATTGAATTAAACAACCTGCGCTCCGAACCTGTGGGATACATCGACGTAAAAGAAATGTATCCTTTAGACCTACAAGAATTCTATTCTGCCATTGGCTTGTCCGACAACGTGATGGATAGCCTTCGCAACAATTGGGAAACGAAAATCCCAATAGACGAGTTCGTGCACAGTCAACTGATGCGCGCATTTCGTCTGTATCTCGTAGTAGGCGGAATGCCACAGGCTGTAATGGAATACAAGGAAACCAACAATCTGCAGAATGTTCTTTCCATTCAGAAGAGTATCATGCAGGAATACAAACGTGACATAATGAAATACCAGAAAGGCGACAATGACAAACGACTGCATCTGGAAGACATTTTCAATCTGATTCCATCGGAACTGAACGCAAAGAACAAACGCTTCATACTAAAGAATCTCAACGAGACAGCCAGGTATGCGAACTACGAAAATAGTTTTCTGTGGCTAAGGGATGCCGGTGTGGCATTGCCCACATTCAACATTGAAGAGCCTAAGCAACCGCTTCTTTTGTCGATGAGCAGGAATTTGTTCAAACTATTCCAAAGCGATGTGGGATTATTGACGAGTCAATTCTCTGACGGAATACAGCTAAAACTGCTAACCGACGACAAATCTATCAACTTTGGTGCAATCTATGAGAATTTCGTAGCGCAAGAGTTGAAGGCCCATGGCTTCAGCCTATACTATTACAACAACAAACGGATGGGCGAACTTGATTTTGTTGTGGAATACAATGGAAACGTGTTGCCTATAGAAGTAAAATCCGGCAAGGACTACCTACGGCACAATGCCCTTACAAACGTTATTGGCATAAAAGACTACGACATAAAGTCTGCCTTGGTTTTGTGTAATGACAACATCTCTCAGAAAGACAATGTTACCTATATGCCCATATATATGATAATGTTTCTGAAAAAAGATAAAGAAGTGAATGTGACATACAAGTTTGACTTATCAGGACTAAAGCTGTCTCTTATACACATCTCCGAGCCCACGAGACTACGCTGCATCTCGT
>OWJF01000006.1_pt1 | contig 75084 bp, 64 predicted proteins | sample 1732941 | NCBI WGS metagenome assembly OWJF01 (sample SAMN05065770, study PRJEB22554) | human gut metagenome | biome: ENVO:2100002; feature: ENVO:00000062; material: ENVO:00002003 | host: Homo sapiens | place: USA
GACTTCACTCAGCCGGAGCCTGCAAACAATTTTGCGCATAAATCTTGACGGGACCGCTTGACGCGAGCCAATGCGCTGTTGGCGTCATCGCGCATACGGATATACTCTTTCACTGCGTCGTCCACTTCCGTCGGAATATATACAGGGCTGTAAGTATGGAAAGCAAGGCACTTGCTGATCAGGCGGGCATCTCTGCGATCTGTCTTGATGCGCTTGTCTGGCTTTGTCATCATCGTGGTCGGCGCAAGAATCACGCAGTCAATACCGTGAGCGTGCAATTGATGATACAATGAATAACCGAGGCATCCCGCCTCGTAACCGCAGACAATGCGGCAATCCCGACTCTGCTGCTTTTCAATGCGAGCAAGGTATTTCAGAATATTTTTCGCGTCCGGCTCGACCTGAACTTCGGCAAAAAAGCGGTCGTCTTCCATGCTGTAGCAGCAAAGCGTGTAATTTGTGGTATGGACATCCATTCCTACATAGATTATACTTGTCATGATGACTCCTCCTCTTGTATGTGGTGATTCCTGTGTGCTTTTTGTTTGCACTTTAAGTATGACAGGTAAATCCACTCTTTACAAGCGAAGGGGTCATTTCATATTGTCTATCGGTTCGCCGCTGCTCGTTATCGGTCAGGCTTTAGAGCAGGCCGAAAACACGATCCAGGGAATTTCAAATCTTTCTGCAAGGAAGAAAATGGAGTACCTGAAATACTGCTTAGCGATCCTCCAGTATCTGGAAAGTGAAAATGCACTTGTAGAATAAATTGGCAGAAGGGGGTACAAGGAGCATTGCGCTCAAAGCTCAGCACACCAACCGAAAAAGTCCCGTGTCCGCATCCCCTGCAGGATTTTTCACACCGGGTCAAAGAAGGTATCCGGCTTATTCGGGTCGAAGACCTCGTTGCAGGTCATCACTGTGACCAGATCTTCGGTATCGCTGAGGTTGATGATGCTGTGCGTCCAGCCGGGGATCATGTAGACTGCCTCGATCGTATCGCCGGAGACTTCAAACTCTACGGTCTCTCTGGTGGAAATGTTCCGCTCCCGGATCAGTCCGTGCCCGTGCACGACGATGAACTGTTCCCATTTGGAGTTGTGCCAGTGCTGCCCCTTGGTAATGCCGGGCCTTGAGATGTTGATGCTCACCTGACCGCAGTCGGCGGTATGCACCAGCTCGGTGAAACTGCCGCGCTCGTCGCAATTCATTTTCACGGCGTACTTGAACTTCTCTTTGGGAAGATAGGTCAGGTACAGGCTGAACAGTTTTTTGGCAAAGCTGCCGTCCGGCATCTTGGGCATCAGCAGCGTCTGCGGCTGCGTTTTGAATTCTTCCAGCAGTGACACGATCTCGCCGAGGGTGACCTGATGCGTCACCGGGACATAGCAGTATCTTCCCTCTTCCCTTGCGACTGCGTTCACGCCATCGAACTCACAGTGCTGCTCCCTGCCCTCCAGCAGGTCGAACATTCCCTCCACAAGGTCATCAATGTAGAGCAGCTCCAACTCGGTAGAAGGGTCGTTGACGGTAAAAGGCGCATCGTTGGCGACCGCCCAGCAGAAGGTGGAAACGGCGCTGTTGTAATTGGGGCGGCTGTGACCCATCAGGTTCGGGAAACGATAGACCGCGACCCTTGCCCCGGTCTCCTTGGCGTAATCGAAGAACAGCTCCTCGCCTGCCTTTTTGCTGCGGCCATACTCGCTGTTGCCGAATCGACCTGCCAGCGTAGCCTGAATGGAGGAGGACAGCATAATCGTTGCCCTGTTGCTATGCTTTTTCAGGCAGTTCAGCAGCTCGGAGGCGAAGCCGAAATTGCCCTTCATGAAATCCTCCGGGTTCTCCGGACGGTTCACACCGGCGAGGTTGAAGACAAAATCCGCTTTGCAGCAGTATTCGTCCAGCTCTTCGGCAGTGGAGGCAAGATCATACTCGAAGATCTCGTCAATGTGGATACCGGGGCGGCTTCGGTTTTTGCCGTCCCGGATGTTTTTCAGGTTATTTACAAGGGCGGTGCCCACCATGCCCTTTGCGCCGGTCACAAGGATGTTCATTTAGTACTTCCTCCACACCATCGTATTGACAACATTCACATAGCCCTGAATGATGCGCACGACCTTCATGGAAACGGTTTCGTCCACATAGTCGGGACAGGGCTTGCCCAGCACACCCTTTCGTTTCATCTCGATCGCCATATCGGTGGCGTTGAGAAGCTCGCGGGTGGTAATGCCCGCCAGAATGAAATTGCCGGATTCCAGCGCCTCGGGGCGTTCGGTGCTGGTGCGGATGCACACAGCGGCGATCGGGCGGCCGATGGACAGATAGAAGCTGCTCTCCTCGGGCAGTGTGCCGGAGTCGGAGACGATGGCAAGGGCGTTCATTTGCAGCTTGTTGTAGTCGTTAAAGCCCAGCGGATCATTGACACGGACGCGGGGATCCAGATGAAATCCGCTCTCCTCCAGCTTCTTCTTGGAGCGGGGATGGCAGGAGTAGAGGATCGGCATATCGTATTTTTCCGCCAGAGCGTTGATGGCGGTGAACAGGCTTTCAAAGTTTTTGTCGGTGTCAATGTTTTCCTCCCTGTGCGCGGAAAGCAGGATGTAGCGATCAGGCTCCAGCCCCAGACGTTCCAGCACGTCAGACGCGAGGATCTTGTCGAGATTGCCCCGCAGTACCTCCGCCATGGGAGAACCGGTCACATAGGTACGCTCCTTGGGCATTCCCATTTCGTGCAGGTATTTCCGAGCAGGCTCGGAATAAGGAAGATTCACATCGGAGATCACGTCCACGATACGGCGGTTGGTCTCTTCTGGCAGACACTCGTCCTTGCAGCGGTTGCCTGCTTCCATGTGGAAAATGGGGATGTGCAGCCGCTTTGCGGAGATGGCGGACAGGCAGGAGTTGGTATCGCCCAAAATCAGCAGCGCATCGGGCGTCAGTTCAGTCATGACCGCATAGGTCTGGGAAAGGATGTTCCCGCAGGTCTCCCCCAGATGACTGCCGACCACATGGAGCAGAATATCCGGGCCAAACTCCCCCACCTCGTTTTTCAGTTCAAAGTCCCCCCAGAACACGGTGGAGAGGTTCTTGTCCCAGTTCTGGTTGGTATAGACGACGCAGGTGTCAAAATACTCCCGGCAGCGCTTTATCACCGCAGCCAGTCGGATGATCTCCGGCCGCGTGCCGCAGACCACCATGATCTTCAGCCTGCCGTCGTTTTTCCAAGTAAAGTTGTGTTTCATAGTATTCTCCACAGACAGGTTCCGTGAGAAGAGCGAATGCCCTCTCCATTGGTCTTATGTTTCCTCTGCAAGTCGGTTCTGTATGTAACTCAGAGATGCGATGGTCGCTACAGTCTCCTGAAGATCTAAGCGGCGTGTGTTGTTGGAGTTGAACTCCGTCAGGGTGTTGCGCCTCTCATCGCCCTCTTTGAAGAATTTGTCATAATTCAGCCCCCGGTTGTCAGCGGGGACGCGGTAGAAATCGCCCATGTCGATGGCCTTGGCACATTCCTCGTTGGTGAGCAGGGTCTCGTACATCTTTTCACCGTGGCGGATACCGATGACCTTGATCTCATCTTTCTTACCGCCGAACAGCTCACACACAGCCTCGGCCTGCGTCTGAATGGTGCAGGCGGGGGCTTTTTTGATGAACAGATCACCGTTTTCGCCATGCTCGAAGGCGAAGAGCACGAGATCGACCGCCTCCTTCAGAGACATGATGAATCGGGTCATGGAGGGCTCGGTGACGGTGATGGGGTTGCCGGATCTGATTTGATCGATCCACAAAGGGATGACAGAGCCGCGGGAGCACATGACGTTTCCGTAGCGGGTGCAGCAGATCTTAGTTTTGCCGGACATCCGGGACTTGGCGATCGCGACCTTTTCCTCGATCGCCTTGGTCATGCCCATGGAGTTAATGGGGTAAGCCGCCTTGTCGGTGGAGAGACAGATGACGCTTTCCACACTCTCTTCAATGGCGGCGGTCAGCACATTGTCTGTGCCGATGATGTTGGTGCGCACCGCCTCCATGGGGAAAAACTCGCAGGAGGGCACCTGCTTGAGGGCGGCGGCGTGGAAGACGTAGTCGACCCCGCGCATAGCGCCCCGGACGGATTGCAGATCCCGCACGTCACCGATGTAGAATTTGATCTTATCCGCCACTTCCGGCATCTTCACCTGAAATTCATGGCGCATATCGTCCTGCTTCTTCTCATCGCGGGAGAAGATACGGATCTCGCCGATGTCGGTAGAAAGAAAGCGGTTGAGAACGGCGTTGCCGAAAGAGCCGGTCCCCCCGGTGATCATGAGGGTTTTGTCTTGGAATAGGGACATGTTATCTTCTCCATTTATAGCAAGATTACTTTTAACTTCTCGAATCATTAATGGCCTTATGGGTATTCTTTATCCAATCGCAGACAACCGCAAGCAAGAGTGAATTTAGAAAGCAAATAACTGGTGCCCATATCATAGATATGTTGTATGCACCCAACCTTTTGAAAACCATACCTTGAAGCAGATATACCATTAGGTGAACGATATACACAACAGTAGAATAGTCTCTTCCAATTTTTAAAAGGATTTTACTATTGCCTTTTTTTAAGATGAATGCGGCAAAAACGAAAACTGCTAGAAGTGGCGTTGTGATATAAACCGTGCCATCTACTTCTGGCCACAATCGAGAAACAATGTAAATTTCAAGCAAAGAACATAAAACTATGCTAATTCCAACCGCTTTTATGGCGATGCTTTTCTGCATTAATTTCTCAAATTTTAGTCTTTTTTCATAAAACACTTCGCCTAAAAAGAAATACGGAAACCCAATGAAAAGGAAGTTGCGGATTAAAAGTTCTGGTAGAGCCTTCCCAATAATTGCCTTTGAATATGTGCCAAGGATAATGGAACAAGCTATCATCACGCTACAAAACACACTTTTTGCATTCACGCTGATATAATTGTCACAATAATAGGAAATACAAAGAACATATATCAGCGCAAGCAAATACCACAAGTGTGCCGAATCAGGGTGTGGTTCATTTACAAAAAGGAACAACATTAAGTTTTTCCATGTAAAATACCCCCAGAAATCTCTGGAAGGAATAATGCAGCTAAGAAACAGCTCAAAAGCAAGATAGATTGCTTGTCCGTATACAAATAGCTTACTTATATGTATCAACTGTTGCCTTTTCTTCTCGCGACTACTACAGTGATAAAAATACCCAGATATCATCAGGAACAGAGGAACCGCAATTCTTGCTAATCCGACAATGTATTTTCCAATTGTCAGACTTGTTTTTGCATGAATACATACAACCAGAAAGCAACATAACGCTTTTAACTCATCTACACCAGTTACTCGGTCTGTCTAATTATCTTCCCTCCCATTTTCTGTGTCAATCCTTTCTTTGCGATCCATAAATATCGAAAGCCTATAATTCAATGCATCTCTAAAATACAGGATATTATCAGATAACCTTTACTTTCGACGCATTTTAATCAGCTGATTAGACACAATCAGCTTTAGTCCAATAAATTCTGCCTTCCTGCAGAAACACAATATAATCACACATACGGAGATTATTCCAATCATGAACGCCTTCACAACCCATAGCACAAACGAGGTTACCCTTATAAAATCAGTCAAGAAAAAAGCAGATCCTGTTGCAAATAGGATTGCCGCAGTATACTGAGCATAACGTATGAAGTAATCTCCTAACCGCATATTGAAACCATGCTTATACAAGATATACGGTTCGACCCAAAGACTGGTTGTTACCGTGCTGATCAATGTTCCGAGAAGAATACCTATAAACCCATAGTAGCGAGCTAACGCGATGGATGACACTAAATTGATCAACGCCTCTATCCACGGCTTAAATCGATCGTTCCAAAAGAGACCCAGAGTAGTGTTGTAGGTCTGGCAAGTTTGACGCATACCGGAGATGTAGTAATTGATTACAATTACTGTTATGGCACCAGTTGATAGAAGATAGTCTTCGCCAATCCACAGACGAATGAAATCGTTTGCTAAATTATAAATGCAGCACGTTGATATTCCATAGAAGCACATATTCAAAAAAAACATCTTGTCGAATACTTCCTTGGATTTATCAGCATTGTTTTCGGCATTCAAGTTGCCAACACTTGCGGTAACAGACGTAAAAAACATCGTAATAATGCTTTTTACCGTATTAATGAGCAACAGATAATTTGAGTATAAACCAACGATTACAAGTCCGCCATTGACAAGTGCTGTTGTCAGAACATTATCTGTTCCGTTGACAACGATTCCACCCACCTTATGAGACAGTTGTGCACCAACGTACTTCATTAGCGTCTTGGTTTCTTCTTTTGTCAACCTTTCCGAATTCCCTTTCAAGTACGGATACAGATTATCGCACTGATGTGAGATTCGGATGTTAGAACCTATTGTACATGCGATCACAACTAACAAATACAGTAGATAGTTTCTTGTAAAAAAGAGTATGATAAACTGCCCAGCGCACTGGATTATAGAAAACAGTGTCCGATTAATTGTATTGAGGTATTCCTTTTGATCTGCCGACAGCAGAGAACGCTTATAGGTAAAGAAATACGACACCACGGAGTTAAATAGAAATAAAAGATAGATTAGCGTGAAATGGGGTATATCTGGGCGGTCCTTAATTAGAAGATCCAAAAATGGGATCAGACATAACCCAAACCCCAAGATTAGAATTCCAATGACATTGTACGCCAATCGGTAAAAACTCATCAGAGCCTTTGTTTTTCGAATATTTTGTTCCTGTAAGGGTTTATACAAACTGAAGGAAATTGCTACTCCAATGCCTAACTCAGCAAGAGAAAGCATCGAAAGGATGTTTGAAAACAATCCGCTTAAGCCCAAATACTCTGCTCCCAGAAATTGAATAAAAAATGTGCGATTTATAAAATTTAGCAGAATAATGATCAACTGTGCTCCAAATCCAACCGCTGCATTTCGGATTGTATTTGTCAATCTTGACATATCTTACATATCTCCTATGAAATTTGCTGGAGGGCTTTACAGAAGTCGGCGTAATATTGTTTTATCCCATTTTCTTGCTTTGGCGCGGGCGTATTGTCTCTGCAGTTATCACATATTTTCAACATCGCTTCCATCAAGCGATTCTCAAAATGCGCATCATAATCAATGAGTGTTGTATTTTCATCCGCATATTCCGGAATCCCTCCTATGTTTGTCGCAATTAGAGGTTTACAGCAGGCGGCAGCCTCCAAAGCAACGAGTGGAGCCGCTTCGTTGCAGATAGACGGCGCAACAACGCAGTCTGTAGCACAGTACAGCCTGTTTAACAAATCGTGCCTCACATAGCCTGAGAAAACGACCTGCTCATTGACAATTTCCTGAACTCTTTCAAAATAATTTCTTTCGTTGTCGGTAGAGGGGGTGCCGACGATTAGCAACGTGGCATTTGAAAGATTGGCTGCCATAAACGCTCGCACAAGTTCTAAGATGCCTTTAATTGGAGAGATGCGGCCTATATAGGTAAACAGCACGTCCTCGTCACGAATGTTAAACTCTTTTCGAACAACGTGTCTAGCTTCAGCCGCATCTTCACCGATAAGCGGAATTATGTCTGTACAATTTCGAACCGTCAAGACCTTGCAGGCCGGATTAACACTAACGACACGCCGATTTACAAAGTTCGAAACGGTGATTACGGCATGACATTGACTCGCGATACGCCTTACAGCATTCTGCGAGAGAACTGACAAGGGATCACCATGCAGATACCAGATCACCTTTGAATGAATCTTCCGGAATATGTACTCCATTTCATAATTAATGCTGGTAATGATCACATAATCATATATATTCTGGTTGATGAGTTTTACAAGTTCTGACATTGTTTTATCGGGTATGTGCAATTTAAACAGTTTCCAAATAATGTTCTTTTTGCAATATCTCCCATTTTGATGTTTTTTATAGAAGATATAATTTGTGTTTTTGTAGAGAACGGTTTCTTCCGCTGCGGCAGTATCCTGAATGCTGAACACATCAATAGAAAGCTTATGCTCTGCCTCATTCACTTGACACAAATCATCAATCAGTGATTCAACGGCCCCGCCCTTGACTGGAGGGTTAGGCAAATCCGCAAAGGTTGCTATCGCTATTTTCATTTTTGATTACCTCAAGGTTTCTTCAACTTTTTTCAAATAGAAATCTTGCAATTTTTTACTCTCTATTTCAATATCATATCCCGCCTTTCGCACAGTTTCTATGTCAACTGAGCGATCTCTATTGCCTGATGTGGTAATCCGATAAACCGCATTTGCCCAGTCCGCTGCTGTTTGCTCTAATGAAAGATAAGAGATCTTGCCAAGAATATTGGGTTCTTCCGGAACTTTATCAGATACCACACACCGCAAACCATTGCACTGCGCTTCAATCAAGACAATGCCTAAACCTTCAGATTTGGAGGGAAGTATAAAGATGTCAAGAGCATTCAGCAAAGAAGGAACATCATTTCGCATTCCCAACAGCATTACAGATTCTTCCAGCTTCAATTCGCAAATCTGCTTTTCAATTACATCCCTCAATGGCCCGTCTCCAACAAGGACAAGGACACTTGTGGGATCCAGCTTTTTAAATTCTGCAAATATCTCCATCAAAAATACGTGGTTCTTTTGATGGTCGAGTATTGCGACACAGCCGATAACCGTTTGACCACTTTTTATTCCCAGTTCTTTGCGCATTTCCTGCCTGACTTTCTCGGAAAAGGCATATTCCTTTGGGTCTATTGCGTTCTTCACAATTTGGAACGGTAAATCGCCAAACATGAATTCGCCGGCATCTACAGAACAAGCCAATAAATCAGTTGCTATTTCCGTCAAATGTCGCTTATTGTATTCCTCAACGAATAACTGCCTTTTTCGCAGCGGCACGAGGTAATCGTTACTATGGGAGTGGAGAATTCTTGTTCGGACACCACACTTTTTTGCGGTTTTTAGCAGTCGCAGATTTGCGGCAGAGCAGTCGTTAACATGGAGAATTGCGATTTCCGGGTGCTGCTTAAAAAAAATGCGGTCATAAGTTAATCCTTTTATTGGATGGTGTTTAACGCCAACAATCTTTTTATATACATTCCCTCCCATCTTTTTGATCTCGTCCTCGTAGGCGATTGTCATCTTCTCAGGAACAATAAAATCAAATTGCACCAGCCTTCTATCCATGTGCCTATAATAATTCATCAAATATGTTTCGATGCCGCCTTTGTTGTATGACATTCCTCTATGAAGTACTCTAATCGGACAATTGGTTACCATTTTATCGTTTTCTTCTCCCTTTGTAGCGTAACGTAATGGAAAAAATACATCATTCTGATTGGCAACTTTATATTGTGATTCAAAAAAATCCTAAACATTACTTCAGTGTTTTTTAAAAGGCTGCGTCTTTTCCATGCTTTTTTCAAAATATTGATTTTTGAAAATGTACTTCCAATAGAATCCCCTGAAGTTGATAGATGACCAAAGTTTTGCATCTGACCGGCGACCATGCTTCTTTGAAGCTCAAGCTGCTGGTTATTCACCAAATACAATGTGCGTAGATGTATGTTCAAAAACAACTCATACAAGCATTCGGCAGAATAACAAGACTCTTGAATGCGGTCACAAAGTTGCGATATTTTTTGAAGAATGACCTGCTGCACAGGCATTATTTTTTCGTGGTTTTTTTCTTCGCTGACATATTCCTTCAAAACGGGAACTACTTTATGTTCCTCGTTTTCCTGATAATGATCTGTTGCACCGTGGCTGGCCCATAGAAGTCTCTCTAAAAAAACATGATCATACTGCCACAAATCCATATCACGGGAGTTGATAGGATTCTGCGCAAAGATCAAACCGTTCTTCCTTCGGCCCTCTGTGATAAAGGCAGAATTGATGATACCAATATAAAACCCTGCACAATCTAGGCCTTCTAAAGAATTGCAGATATTATCCTGCATCGTACCATTCCAGCCCACATCTGCTACGGCAATCGTATGCCCTGATGTCATGCCCTCTTGCGCACAATAACGCCTAAAAATGCTGCGATATCTAATGCGGGAAGATTCGTATAGTTGCTGAAAATCTTCTCTTGCGCACAAATCCAAAAAAGTAGGCGAATTAAAAAAATCTTGTATCGGCTTACAAATTTCCGATTGCTCCATCTGTAATTGTTCCGAAATGGAAGCCATGCCGGTGTTTTCCAAAAAATCCGAAACAGATAGCTGAGGATACCTCCGTAACAATGCAAACTGTTCTACACCAAGAGGTTTTAATGATGCAGGATAAGTTGCCTTTCTTGAAACGTACAGATAATGAGTATGTATTGACTTGTCCTTGATTTTTTCAAGATAGAGATCAAAGACTTTCTTCAAAAACTCGCCTTCTCGGGAGAGAAAGTAGATATCTTGAATCTCCTCCCGAATCAACTCTTTATAAAGCCGTTCTGCATATAGGTATAATAAAAAGCAGTAGTTGGAATATCCTAAAATTCCGGAAACCTCTCTTTTTGCGATTTGCTTAAGTTGTGCTACCAACTCTTTGTGCTGATCCTTTCCCTCGCCGCTATCTAAGCGAAATGCTTTGATCCCCCAGTTGTTTGCCATTTGGACGTCTGATTTTTGATTGTCACCCACCATGACACATTGTGAAGGATCGATATTCATTTTTTTGCAAACATACCCATAGAGACCACCGAGGTGCTTGGATGTTTTACAGTCTGAGGAAACAAAAATCCGCTCAACTTTATTATAGACATCCTCTCGCTGTAAGAAGATGCGTAATTCCTCCTGCCCTAAATAAAAGTCTGAGACCACAACGACATGAAGACCTCTTTGGTGTGCTTCCGTTACTAACGTAACGGTTTCTCCGATATAACTTTGACTTGCCAATTCAGCTTGAATTTCCGCAGCATGAGCGATCTTGTAGAAATCCGACTCTACATACTTACAAGAAAAACGCTTATCCAAATCGACCAAACGTCTATAGATTTCATCGCACAGGCCAGGATAGTTAAATTCCCCTGCTTCTGCTCTGGAAATCACTGCCTGTTCAGCTTTCTTCCGAAGTAAAAACAGCATGGTCTCATCTACAGCATAGTTCAATTTCAGTGCAAGTTTTTTAGCCCAGAGAATCTTTACTTCCTCCGGGGTACAGTTTCTACGGACAATCGTCCCAAAGAAGTCCAGGAAGAGATACTCTACATTGTGTTCTTTACAATAATCCAGGATATTATGAGTCATATAGCCTCCTGTTGTACTATCCTCTTTAGACGCCTTATCTTCATTTCGATAATAGCCAACCGACCACAATGGCACATGATCCATCGTGCATATCGCCCTATTTGACCGGATTGGTGTGTACAAATATTGGCTGCTCTTTGTAGATCAGTCAGACCTTCCATTAAGCAACGAATCTTTTCTGTAGCCGCTACCGTCATGTTTCCCCAATATACACATTCCATCAGTACCGACGCATAAGCGCCGATCAAAAAGGATGAAAGTCCGACCGACGACTCGTCCCAAATACCATGAGCCTTGTATAAACCCACATAGCGATTGTATAACTCGCAGTATTCCTCCCAGTAGCGCATTGGTTCCCGGCTTCTTTTTGATAATGAATCAGCAGTGTCCACGCGGTAAAAACAAACAGGATCGTGTATCAAAGCGATTCGACGAACATACTTTAAGTAACTTAAATTGAAGCGAAAATCCTCTGCAAACTGTACATCGGGTTCAAATTGAATTTGATAATGTTTGATTATTTGTGAGTTGTAGAGTTTTCCCCAGTTGGCTCCCCAGTATGCTCCAGCTTGAAATTTTAACATTTCATGCAGATATTCTTTAATCGAAACGCTGTCTGAAAAAGTGGTCATATAGTCAATCAATGCCAGTTCGCTGTTTTCATCAAACGTCTTAAATGCACATGAGACATAGTCAGAATCCTTTATAGCCGATATCGCTTTTTCAATGAAATGGGCATCCATCTGGTCGTCGCTATCCAGAAATGCAATATATTCACCCTTGGATCGCGCAATTCCACAATTTCTTGCTTTTGCAACTCCACGGTTCTCCGTATGAAGGACGGAAATACGGCTGTCCGTCTTTGCAATATTGTCTATAATATGTCCAGACTGGTCGGTTGAACCATCATCGATCAAAAGTACTTCTATGTCGCCGTAAGTCTGCGATAAGATACTCATTACGCACTTTTCAATGTATTTTTCAGCATTGTAGACTGGTACGATTACGCTTACCAAACAAATCTCCCCCTCAAGCCTGCCAAAATGTTGTATACGGCAGAATATAGCAGGAACCAATTGTAAACAAGAGATATTGTGCGGACATCAATATATACATACTGGATTTTAGAATCAGACGTGAATTCCTACTTTTGACTCTGGAGACTAGGTTAGGAATCAAAATCACATAGGATATCAGAAAATAAAACGCCGCCCGGAAAAAAATATTCTGAGATGTTACCAGAATCTCAAAAAATACAGCAAACCAGCCCATATAATACAGGATAAAGTAATCTTTGTCAGTTTTTGAATATTCCTTCAGGAACACTATCGCCATAACATATAACACTGCAATAACAAACATCATTGTGGCTCCGGAGTTAGACAAAGATAAATTATAACCTCGCTCTTGTATGAAAATAATAAAAATAGACGCAATCGTTCTGCGCAATATGAATACAACCACAAGAAGTAGGCTTGAATAGCGGAGCATTGTTGTAGTTATTGTAATTCGGCGCAACAAGGGGATGATTATGAAGATAAAGGCAGAGGAATGGAACAGAGAACCTAGTATTACGCATAGATATGGAGAAAAACGTTTCTGTTCTTTCATTTCTATCAATGACAGAACAATAAACCCCATTGCAATTGTCTGTCGCATACCTGTCAAGGAAAACTGATACAGATTGAATGCTAACAGAATGATAATACTTAAAACGGGATCATCCGAATAACGATAGATTAACGTCCACACCATTATTACAAAGAAAGCTGCGACAACAGAAAACAAAAAGGTGTAGTTCTCTGATATGCAACTTAGAGCCTTAAGAAAGATGAAAAAAAACGGATCCGTTTTTGCATACTGAATTACCTGTCTTAGATCCATCGAAGACACGAGTTCAAACATATACTTATAGTTATAGGAGTCTCCACCGACATCCCATCTTCGAAGTGCGGCGATTAAAAAATAAGCAATCCCACTGGTAATGCAGAACACACGCTTACCGTCTTTTATATATTTACAAAAAAAACCATTTATCAGGGTCAGAATATATGTCAGCAGAAAAATATTCATTGGATTATCACCTAAAACCTATCAGCAAAAGCTTGAAAATATAGGGGTTCCTCTATTTAAGCCCTTGAATTGCCGTATGATGCGTGCAGGCTATTTATTCGTGGAAATTTGGGAATACAGCTCGACATACTCTAAAAAAGTTTGTTTTTTGTTGTATAAGGATTCGGCTCTTTGCCGACATTTTTCTGAGTAATACTTTTTACCGATTTCCTGAATGCGAGTTATGCTTTGTAGAAGCTGCTCATAGTTACCATATGGTACGACCTCTCCTGTTTGCCAATCCACTATTTCTGCACTGCCGCCGGAATCGTAGGTAATCACAGGTGTACCACACGCGATTGATTCAATATTAACTGTTGGAAAAGAATCTGCCTTTGTAACATTGACAAAAACATCCGCTGACGAATAGCACTTTGCAAGTTCAATTCGATTTTCTATGAACCCGCTCATGAAAACATGAGGGTTTGAGTTCTCTGCAAGTTGCTTAGGCGTACAACCAATTAAAAATAATTTCATCCTCGGTCCGAGTTTTTTAACAACGTGATCGTATGTTTCTCTTCCATCTTCGGACAGCCATTTATTCGCCATTCCCAAAATGATAAATGCATCATGTTTATGCAGTTCTTCGTATACATCTGTCTGGTAAGGTTTGAAAATATTCAAATCAATTCCGTTGCAGATCGTTTTTTCCACTCTCTCTGCTAGCAGGGATTCTCGTGCACATGCAGTAATCCATTGTGAGCATCCGACAACATGAACATAAGGATTCTCACCGATCAGTTTTCGTTTTTCCTTAAAATCTTCTGCAGAACGATCAAAAAAGTAGCTCGGAATATCTTTCCTCCTCCGGGGGCAGTTGCCACATCCTGATTTCCAGAGATTACAGCCATCATATAAAAAGTGGCAGCACTTCCCTGTGAAAAACCAGCAGTCGTGAAGGGTGATCACTGTTTTGATCCCGCGCCTTTGGATATAGCGAAATAGCAGAGGGACATGGATATAATTGCTGTGTAAATTATGCAAGTGGATAATATCAGGGCAGATCTCATCGATCCATTTCAATAGTTTCAATGTTGCCAGCAGGGACCCACCACCCTGTCTTCCTAGAATTCTCGACCTTAAGGCATGGATTTTATGATCCAATCGATTCCCCATAACAAGAATATGATCATTGCGCTGATCTTCCGACAAAGATGCACATACATAATAGGTATCAAACCCAGCATCAGCAGAAACTCGCGCAATTCCAGCAATGATCTCCCCTGTACTGCCAGTCATATATGTTGCATTGATTTGCAAAATTTTCATATGTCCAGTTCCTTGAATTAGTTATCTTTATCTAACAGATGCTCAAATGAATTCCTTAACGATTCTTGCACCGCCTCGATTTCATGGTGTTTTTGAGCAAAATCTCTTGTGCTTTCCACATTCTTCGCAAAGAGAGCCTGATTTTTAACGAGGCTGGAAATCGCTGCTTCAATTTCGCTGGCATCATCGATAACGACCGTTCCCGGGACTTTACGGATATATGCGATGGAGGAAACCTCTTCGGGTCCGATCCCTAGGACCTGGTTTCCGCTTTGCAGACAGTCGATAACTTTTGTAGAAAAAGAATACCGTACCGTATCAATTGCTTGCTGTTCAAAGGACTCCACATGGAGTACCACATCTGCTCCGTGCATTATCCGTTTGACTTCCTCATAAGGTCGAGTTCCCATGATGCGGGAGACTCCAGGCCTTTCCAGCTTTTTCTTTACTTCCTCTGTAATAGCTGCGCCGGTATAGATTTCCAGCACTGCTTTTACACCACTATCATTTATTCTTTCCAACGCATCGGCAACTGCAGACAGGGTATCATCCCGACCCCAAAATAGATTTCCAGCATAGACAAATCGAAGGGGGTGATTGAGAAAACCCTTCGGTTCCATGGAAAGATCGCAGCCTTTATAGAGCGTTGCAACCGATCTGCTAAAGCGTTTTGCATACAGTTCGGACATTTCATCAGAAATTCCATAGAGTTTGTCCGCAGACAGAATGCATTTTGCAAATTCTCGTTTCAGGTAGACTCTACGATAGAAAGTACACCGGTCATAGCTGCCGAAAACATCATCAGCAATCAATAACACGATTTTGCATTGTGTGTGCTTTTTCAAATATTGAATCAACGGCCACAGAATATAGGGACTTGCTGCAAAGGAAAAAAGAACATTCGGTGTATTTTTTGCAAGAAACCTGTCGAAATATTTATTCAGCCACAACCTACTTCGCCAGATTTGCTCATGCCAAAAGTAAACGAACTCATTCTTCTTCTGGTGTAATTTATTTATTTGAGCCTGTTCCTTCTCGCCAGCAGTGTTTTTGACGGTGCGCATCTTTTGTATTTCTTCAGACGTGAATTGCTTTCCCTCAATGTGAAATTTGAAAACTCCCTTTAGGATATCTACGGCAGAGAGATTGCAATAGGAAACAGACACTTTATTATTTGGCATTTTCTTTCTGGCATAAAAATTAGAAAAGGAATCTTGTTTCCAAACATTTCCGTAAAAAAAATTGGAAACGGTATTCCCAAACGAGTTTTCATCATTCCATGCCGCCTCTGAAAAGACCAAAATGTTCATAGTAAGCTATCCTTTTATCGTAATACTATCGTTGGCTCTGGTGCAAAAACAGTTGCATTCTCTGGAACATCTTTATTGATCACACAGCCAGATCCGATTCTTGTTCCGCTTCCAATATGAACTCTCCCTATAATCTTCGCTCCTGCACCTATTAAAACTCTATCTCCAATAACTGGCGAACCTCCTTTACCCTCTCCAATCGTAACTTGATGGTAAATTGTCACATTTTCGCCAATGATCGCATTATGACTAATGATAATACCATATAATCCGTGTGGGAATATTGGTATACCACGAAACTCTGCACCAAATCCTATATGCGTTCCGAGCGATGCGTTGTTGAACGCATCGCAGCGTTTTTATATATAAAAGCTTCATTTCGCAGACTATTTTGGCAATGCTCATTCCTCCTGTATAGCGGATGACATCATTGCGGTATTTCCAATATTTACGAGGATTATAGTGCTGAATGAAATATCTCATCTTACGCTCGATATTCGAGAGCTGTACACTTGCTATAAGTTACCTCAAAAGTTCTTCTTTTTTCGCCAAAACCTTCTCGCACAATACCCTGCTGTCAAACTTCTCTCGTGCAAACTTTGCCGCAGCCTGCCCCATTGCATTATAATCCATTAAGCGAATTTGCTTCATTGCTTCCGCAAGAGCCTCTGCATTTTTCACCGGAACAACCAATGCCGTTTTGCCCCGTTCAATTGCATCCGTCGGACCGGGAATATCCGATACAATTGCCACGGTCCCTACAGCAGCCGCTTCAATTATGACATTTCCAAATCCTTCTCGATAACTGGGAAGAAGTAAGACATCTATTGCAGCATAATATCGCTCAATGTCCGAAACTGTTTCATGTATGATCACGCTGGGATCATTTTGAGCGCGTTCAAGGAGTGCTGAATTCAGCGTTCCCTTACTTTCAAAACGCCCTATCAGCAGGAGTTTTGCATCTGTATTCAGGCTAAAATAGGCTTCTAATAGTTCATTAACGCCTTTGTCTCTGGTGATTCTGCCAACGAATCCATATACAAAATCGTTTTCGGAAAGCCCTAGCTCTCTTCGAACCTCATCACGCCATTTTGCTCGGTTTCTATAGCTAAAGCGACTCAAATCGACGCCTCCAGTACTGCCATTCCAGATGACCGAGACTTTTTCGCGAGGAAATAAGCCTTCTGAAATTCCCCATTCCATATTGGATTGACTAACGCATTCAATGGCTGTTGAATTGGCGCAGGTAATTTTTTCAATTGCTTTTAAGACTGCTTTTCCAATTCCGGATGCGCCCAGGTAACGAAAACCCATCAAATGATAGTTCCGCACCTTACAGCCCGCTTTCTTTGCGGCAATGGATGCGTAAAAAGCCGCATTCGGCGTAGAATACTGGATCAAATCAAAGTTTTGTTCTTGAAAAATCCTGAAAAGATTTTTGACTGCTTGCAAAGAACCTATTATAGAAATGCCTCGTGGAATCTCTACGTCGATGTAATGGACAGAAGGATTTATTTTTTCCTGCAATTGCGTTCCATAAGAACAGATTATAGTCACGTCAAACCCATTTTCATCCAGATAGTTCAGTTGATCCTTAAAAAAACCCATTGTTCCCGGGATCGTCGTGATATAACAGATTTTTTTATTCACCTTTCCGCACCATAACTTCGTTATATTTCATCATATAAATCCCGTCCTCATACTTTCCAATCTGCACAGTGTTTGCATTGCCTTCCAGATTGTTCAAGATCAGGCGCATATGATCAACATCGGCTTCATAGGCGTGAGGATATCCGCCGCCAAAACGAGGGTTGACTTCAGAAATATAATACTCGCCGTTGACATCAAAAACATCAATGTCGATTTGGCCACGGTATCCTACTTCCTTTACAAAACGAACGATCAGGTCAAAAAGTTTGTCATCTTTGAAGGATACAGCCTTGTCCGTTTCTCCGGCGCGCATCTTTAGCTTTTTTTTGGTAAATATGGACACCACTTCGTGAGATACCATGTCAATGTACACGTCCGCACCGATCTCTTGCCCATCCAGGAACTCCTGAATCATCAGTCCGTCCTCGTGAGCAAATAGTAATTCAACCGTCTCTCGATCATAAACCTTGGAGATAGAGATGCTGGCACTGCCTCGCGCAGGTTTTACAAACACCGGATAGGAGATTAGTCCTGCATCAACATCTGCATAGAAGGCTTCCTTATCCATATAGGACTTAGCACACTTATAGCCGTGGTTCATTAACCAGTTGTACATCTCAAACTTGTCCAGAGACATTTCGCACAGTGCAAAGGAAGATCCAATCACCGTAGTCCCTAGTGCCTTGAACTTATCCTCGTGTTCTGCCAACAGGGAAAGTTCGGGATCGATCAAGGACATAACGCCGGTGACTTTTTCTTTTTTGCAAATATCCAGAATGACATCCAGATATCCGGGGGCAGACATTCTGGGGACGATATAATACTTGTCCGCCTCGTAGATCGCAGGAGCCAGATCGCTGCAATCTGTTGCAATTACAAGCCCTTTGCCCGCCAAAGCTTTCTTAAAATATTGGAGGATCTTATTGCGTGTGCCTGCACTGAGAATCAAAATGTTCATAGTGCGCCATTCCCTTTCTCCTGCCGAGGATTTTCTATTCTGTAGACGTTTAGATGCCCATTGCTACAGGGACGAATAACTTTAAACAGCCCATATTCTCTACACTCGCTGACAAGCTCAAAGCCGTTTTTTTGAACCGTTCTGATAGAGGGGAAGTTTAATTTCTCTATGTATTCATATGCGTAGTCATAATCAACACCTAAATTGTGCAGGATAAAGTTAATCCCTTTGCTTGCATAACCATTTGAGCGTTGACTGGGTACAACCCAAATAGGACCAATTACAATATCGTGCTTTGTGCTCATTGCAAGTCTGGATCCTCCGCGGCCGACCACCAGATGCCCAATAACTGCATGGTTTTTTACCATATAAATTACTTGATATTGTGATTTATACAGTTCACGGATCATGCGAATTCTATGTACTAATCTAGTGAAATAAGGGGGGATTTCATTGCCTTTATAGCAAGGATAATAGATACGGCAAATAGAAGGATGGAAGGAATAATAACGAAGGTCGTCTATTTCTTTCAAAAACAACAGTTCATTCACGACTTGCCACCATCATTGCTTTTCGGATTTCTGCAAAATTTCCCTCTGTTTTTGAAGTATCTATCGCATTATCCGAATGACTAAAGAAAACTTGCACAGATTTCAAAATGACCTTTAAATCAAACAGGAAGGAAATGTTATTTACATATTCCAGATCGTAGGAAAGTTTCTTATCCCATCCGCAGATAGTTCTGCCATTAACCTGTGCCCAACCTGAGAGTCCGGGTCGTACGTCATGTCGATGGTGCTCGGCCTCGGTGTAATACGGGAGATAGCTAACCAGCAGCGGTCTTGGACCAATAACGCTCATATCCCCCTTTATAATATTAAACGCTTCGGGCAACTCATCCAGACTGGTTCCCCGAAGAAATCTGCCATACTTGTTCAGACGTACCTCATCAGGAAGGAGATTGCCGTTCTTATCTTTTCGGTTGTCCATCGTTCGGAATTTAATAAGCTTAAAAATTTTTTCGTTTTTCCCAGGTCTCTCCTGCGTAAAAAACGGATTTCCTCTCATGAAAATTATGCCAAGCATGATTAAGACGATGTACAGCCACCAGAATACGATCACTGCCGCCAAGCCACAAAGAATGTCCAGCAGCCTTTTAAAATACTTCTCATACAAGCCATATGGCCTATGCTTATTCTCCATAGATCTCATTTCTATCCTATTTTCTATTGATCCATATTGCATATTTCCAACAATGCGATTTTTTTACTCAAAGCACATTCTAATGATCTCAATGACCTTGTCCTGTTCCTCTGCGGTCATTTTATTATCGCTCGGCAAGCACAGACCTCTTTCAAAAAGATCCATGCCTACGTCCGGACAGACGCCGCCGATGTAAGCGTTGGACCCCGCTCTGCCGCTGCCGTCACGAACCACAAACGGATTCATTCGGAAAATCGGCTGCATATGCATCGGCTTCCAGATCGGGCGGCCTTCTGCATTGTACTTCGACAAGGTTTCAAGGATCTCGGTCGGGCAGCTTTTGCCGGGTTCGCTGATGCAGAGCGCTTTCTGTTCCCCACGAACCTGCTGGCACATGGCATCCCTGTCGATCAGCATACAACTCAGCCAGAAGTTCGGCTTGCTGTTCTGCTCGTCGTATGGGTTCATCTGCACGGGAAGCCCCTTCAGACCCTCCCGGTAGCGCATATAGATCGCCTTCTTCTGCGCGATGTGCTCATTCAGATAAGGGATCTGCCCGCGCACAACGCCGGCGATCACATTGCTCATACGGTAGTTATAGCCCAGATCTTCGTGCTGGTACCACGGCGCCGCCTCGCGGCTCTGCGTTGACCACTTGCGTACCTTCTCGGCATCTGCCTTGGAATTGGTGAGGAACATTCCACCGGACGAACCGGTAATGATCTTATTTCCATTGAAACTGATGCAGCCGTAATCGCCAAAGTTGCCGGTTTCTTTTCCTTTATATGTAGCACCCAGGGACTCCGCTGCATCTTCAACGATCACAGCTCCGTGGGCAGTTGCTATCTTCTTAATTTCATCAATCTTGCCCGGTGTACCGTAAAGGTGTGCAACCACAATCACTTTGACGTCCGGGTAAATCTCAAATGCCTTTTTCAATGCCACCGGGTCCATATTCCAGGTGTCACGCTCGGTGTCGATGAAGACGGGAATGCCCCCCTCATAAACCACGGGATTCACCGTGGCGCTGAAAGTGACGTCAGAGCAGAAGACCTTTTTGCCGCTCAGCGCGCCCTTGCCGGTATCGGCTCGACCGTACACGGCCTCTCCTGCAAGCTTTACGGCAAGGTGGAGCGCCGCCGTTCCCGTTGATAATGCGACGGCGTAGCGCACGCCGACCTGTTCGGCAAGGAGCCGCTCTGTCTCGTCAATGTTCTTCCCTACCGTGGACATCCAGTTTGTCTCATACGCCTCGGCAACATATTTCATCTCATCGCCGTGCATCGTGGGCGATGACAGCCAGATTTTGCGCTCAAACGGTTCAATCATCATTCGATTTCTCCCTTTTACCTTCAACACATCCCGATCCGCCCCGCCGCATGGCAGGGGGATCTTCATTTCTCCCACAGTTAATCTTTTCCCGCGCGGTGATTGGCGGGACATAAAATATTCATACATGCAATTATATCGCAAATGCGCGGGATAAGCAATGTCATTCGACCAAAATCTCCCCCCTTCTTCTGCGCGAAAGCCGCCAAGCTCTGCCCGCGTCGGCGCGAAACGCGGGACTTCTTACGACAAAACTCTGCAAAAGTTAAGAAAAAATACAGAAATACGCTAAAATGTTGCAAAAAAATCCGAGCTGGCTATAATGGAATAAGCTTTATTGACCGCGCGGATGTGCGCGGCAGAAAAAACCGCGCACGTTTCAGGCGCGGACGATCAAGGGGATGATGGGCGCGAACCGTTGGAACAGGCAACGAACGCTCCCCGCGGCGGGGAAGGAGAGAAAAAAACAGGAATAGGAGGAACAGTCATGGACAAAAACAGGCAGAGCGGCTTTACGCTGGTCGAGCTTGTCGTGGTCATCGCGATCATGGGCATTTTGGCCGGCGTCGGCTCGGCGGCGTACTCGGGCTATGTGAAAAAGGCGAACGAGGCGGCGGACTTACAGCTTCTCGGCGCGGTGAACACGGCGTTTGCATCCGCGTCCTACGATGCGGGGCAGTACGACGGCAGACCATCCGGCGGCGCGGCGTCTCTGACCGAGGACGGCAAGGTGGCTCAGGTCATCTCCTCGGTCGACCGCAATGGCGAATTCTTTCAAAGGTATTTTTCCGGAAATCAGGACAGCCGGTTCAAGCTGTATACGAACCTCGCATACGACAGGACGACGGGCACGTTCCACGGCGCGGTGCTCACCGCGGCGACCGACAAGAACGGCAATACGGTCCTGCACTATAGCATCAACGGGCAGGACTATGAATTTACGGCTACGCGGGAGCAGCTCGAAGCATTTCGCGCCTCGACCTTCGGCGGCAAGAGCATGACCATGAACGCCCTCACCGGCAATGTGGGCGGAATGATCAATGCGCTGAATTCTGCCCTTGGTGGGGGCACTTTCCTTGCGAATGTTCTTCAAACTGCCGGTATGAATCTCGAAACCTTGGGGATAAAACCGGATGAAAAGGAGACCTACAGCGAGCTTGATAAGCAGCGTCTGGCAAACGCGGCGCTGCTGCTGACTGCGAGCAAAACAGACGAAAATACCGCAGAAAAAATACTTAAGATGCTTATTCCGGATGATGAGGGGGAAGCGAAACCACTGAACGAACGAGCAAGCGAACTTCTTAGCCTTAATATGGGCGAAACAATGAGCAATGTGGGAGCGATCTACGGCATCATGACCGCCTTTGCTTATTCCGAGCAAGCGAATGGCTGGGAAAAGACCGTAGATGGCGAAACATACGATGCGATCAGGTATTATGACTATGTCAATCAGCAGATCGCCGCTGCCGCCAATAGCGGAAAAGATGGCGGAGAAAAACTAAGTGATATCCTTGCCGCGCTTGGGCAGTTTGGGTCGTTTGTTCAGGACGAGGGCGGCATGACGCTACAATTCATGGATTATATCACCGGCACGGAACAGCTGGATGAAAGCGCGCAGATCAACAAGGATCTGAACGGCTATATCAACGCGATGCAGGCGCTCAGTCAGAATCAGGACGGTCTGGTCGCCGCCGGCATCCTCGAAGACGGCGCGGACGGCGGAAACATTTCCCCGATCTTAGACAAGCTGTTCACCCAACAGAAATAAACCGTCCCCCCACACCGGACAGGCGCATGGTAAAAATGCCCCCCGTAAGCGATTCATTTGAATCGCTTACGGGGGGCATTTTTTGCGCTGATGCGGGAAGAGCGCCGCGCGGAACGCTTAGCCCTCCTCTATGTAGCCGTTTGGATTTTGCACCTGCCAGTTCCAGGAGTCTCTGGCGCAATCCTTATAGTCATATTCCGCCGTCCAGCCAAGGATGTTCTTTGCCTTTTCGACGGCGGCAAAGCTCAGGGGCACGTCGCCCGCGCGCGGGCCGACGATGCGGTAAGGCACCTTCCTGCCCGATGCTTCTTCAAACGCGGACACCAGCTGCAGCACGGTCGTCCCCTTGCCCGTCCCCAGATTGAAAACGTCATATTTGCTGTCCGTTTTTTCAAGATAGTTCAGCGCCGCAATGTGCCCCTTTGCCAGATCGACAACGTGGATGTAGTCGCGGACCCCCGTTCCGTCCGCGGTATCGTATTGATCGCCGTAAACGCTCAGATACGGGAACTGCCCGAGCAGGGTGCGGGTGATGTAGGGGGCAAGGTTGTTGGGGGCCTTCTGACCGCAGTCCTCACCGATGAGCCCGGAGGGATGTGCACCGACGGGGTTGAAGTAGCGCAGAGAGGCAAAGCGGAAGTTGTCGCGCTGCCGCGCGAAATCATGCAGGAGCAGCTCGTTGAGATACTTGCTGAACCCATACGGGCAGCAGACCTTGCCGACAACATCGCTCTCGCGGTTCGGCATGGTCTCGGGCGTGCCGTACACCGTTGCCGAGGAGGAGAACACCAGCTTGTACACCTGATGCTTTTCCATTGCGTTGAGAAGATGGAAGGTAGACGTCAGGTTGGTGTCGAGATATCTTCCGGGGTCTTCAACGGACTCCGCGACGGATTTTAAGCCCGCAAAGTGGATCACGGCGTCCAGACGGTTCTCCGCAAAGACCTTCTCAAGTGCGGCGCTGTCCAGCAGGTCGATCTGATAGAAAGCAGGCCGTTTGTTCGTTATCTTCTGGATGCGGTCGATCACCTCGACCTTGGAATTGCACAGATTGTCGGCAATGACAACGTCATAGCCGGCATTCAGAAGCTCCACCACCGTGTGACTCCCAATAAAACCCGTACCGCCCGTCACCAATATCGTCATGGCTCATGTTCCTCTCTTTTCCGTTTGTTTCTTGCCGATTTTGCGTTTTTTGCTCAAAGCAATCCCTTCTGCTCTAACTTTGACATATACCAGGACTTTTTCAGACTCTTTTCGTTGGCATAGGTATAGACAACAGTGTCTACAAGCCCAAGATCACCGTCGTTTTCCCTGAGCAATTTCTCCATGGCGCGGACGATCTCATCCATCTTCCCGTCGCACTCTTTTTCGAGAGCGGATGCTCTGGAAAGATAGCCCCTCGCCATTTTCAGGAGCTGTGTCTTTGTCCGTTTTTCCGCCGGCAGAGCCAGATACTCCGCCTTTGCGTCGGCATACATCGTGTCCAGCGCCAGCGTGTACTCCTCACGCAGGACGTAGACCTTGGCGATGAGCGCCGAGAGCTCTTTTTGATAGGCGCTTTCCGCGCTTTGTTCGCTCTTCTCGCTCACAGCCGGCGTGTCGGTCTTCGCGACCGGCGCGTCCGTCTTGCCGTCACTTTCCGGACGGCTCGTGCTGGCGGGTTCCTCGCGCGGCTCTCCTTCCCCGCCGTTCGTCAGGCGCTCCATAAGCTCCTCCTGGGTCATGGAGCCGTCCCGGAAAGCCTGACGATCTTCTTCCGAGATCTCCCCTACCGTGACCTCGCCTGCCGCTTTCACTGCCTCTTGGATCATCTGCTGGTTTTCCTCCAGCTTTTCCTCCAGCTCGGCCGATGTATGCTGCGTCGCGGCATGGATCGCTTTTAAGTTATCGCGCTGCCACCAGAAAAGCCCCGCCAGCGATACCGCCAGCAGTACAAGAATGGTGCAGAGAATGGTTTTACGCCGTTTCAAGCCGTTTCCTCCACTTTTTTGAGGTCCATTTTCCTCATCCACCAGTTCCAACGCCTGTTATGAGACTTCTGCCGTTGCTCGACCGTTGATCTCCTCTGGGGAAGTATATGTCGGGACCATCTCCCGTAGCATGGTGATCAGATCCTGAGGCGCTATGTCGCGGGTGACGGCTTCATCCAGCCGCAGCAGGTCTCCCATGATGACATCCTTTGAAATCTCTTGCTGCTGCTCAATGAAGATCTTCTCATTGCTTGTTTTGGAGAGTGTTTCGCTGCGCATCAGCAGCTCCTCATAGAGCTTTTCGCCGGGGCGCAGGCCGATCTCCTGAATGGTGATATCCTTATCCAGCTCCAGTCCGGACAGGCGGATGAGGTTTTCCGCCAGTTCCAGGATCTTCACCGGCTCGCCCATATCCAGAACGAAGATCTCGCTCTGCTTTGCCATGGCGCCCGCCTCGAGCACCAGCTGGGCAGCCTCAGGAATGGTCATAAAGTAGCGGATGATGCGCCTATCCGTGATGGTGACGGGGCCGCCCTCCTGGATCTGCTTTTTGAAAAGGGGCACAACAGAGCCATTGGAACCAAGCACATTGCCAAACCGCACCGCGCAGAATTCTGTGGGGCTGTCCGTCCTGCTTTGCAGGATCATCTCGCAGAATCGCTTGGTAGCGCCCATAAAGTTGGTGGGATTCACAGCCTTATCCGTGGAGATCATGACAAACTTTTTGACGCCGAACTTCTCCGCCGCCCGCACCACATGATATGTGCCGAAAATGTTATTCTTGATGGCCTCCTCTGGGCATTCCTCCATCAGCGGGACATGCTTGTGGGCCGCCGCATGGAGCACGATGTCGGGGCGATATATCCGAAACAGACTGTAAACTTTTTCCTTATCTCGCACGGAGGCGATCTCCACCCGCAGGTTCAGCCGATCGCCCCATACACGCCGCAGCTCCTGCTGGATATCATAAGCGTTGTTCTCGTAAATATCCAGAATGATGAGCTGCTTGGGCTGATATTTGGCGATCTGACGGCAAAGCTCGCTGCCGATGGAACCGCCGCCGCCGGTCACCAGCACGGTTTGCCCTTGCAGGAAATTCAGCAGGACCGCCGTATCCAGCTTCACCGGCTCTCTGCCGAGCAGATCTTCCACCTGCACATCCTTCACCGCCGCCATGCTCACCTCGCCGTTTACCAGCTGGTAAATTCCCGGCAGGCTCCGTACACGGCAGCTCGTTTTCTGGCAGATGTTCAGGATCTCTTTCTTATCCTTGGCAGACGCTGCGGGAATGGCAAGGACGATCTGTGTGATCCGCTCCTTTTTGACCATCTCGGGGATCTTCTCCCGCCCGCCGACGATGGGCACGTTCCCGATGTACTTGCCCTGCTTGCTCTTGTCGTCGTCGATGATGCAGCAGACATGGCTTTTTAGCTGCGGCGTGACGGAGATCTCCCGCAGGAGCATCCGCCCCGCCTCGCCCGCGCCGATGAGCATGACGCGCTCGCCCTCCTCCTGCCTTGCCTGACGGGCGGAGCTTGCGAACATCCGCAGAAAGCGGAAGGTGCAGCGCCCGCCCACCAGCAGGAACAGCTGGAACAAAAGCTCCATGAAGAGCACGCTCCTCGGCTGGTGATAGCCGAAAAGCGCTGCTGGCACATGGAACGCGCAATAGGCGAGGACGACGGATATCACCATCTCGGCGACATCATGGGCGCTGACGTAGCGCCAGAGATAGCGGTACATCCGGCGCGGCCAGAAGACCGCCGCCGTGACCAGGAACTGAACGGGCAGAGCACGAAACCACGGCTCAAGATATCCGGAAGGCACCTGCTCAAAGTCGAAGTCGAAGCGCACCAGCAGCGCAAGACCGCCCGCCACAATGATGAAAATGGCGTCCATCAGGAGGAAGAGCACCGTCTGGACGGGTACGCTTTTTTGAATCGTTTTCATACTATGCCCCCATGGATCTGCGGTAAAAGGCAGTCCCTCCACTGCCTTTTACCGTACTCTTTTGAATTCTCCGCTCAGCGGAGGGCGACGCCGTCAGACGCCTCGCAGATGTTCTTCCACGCCCAATGGGTCTGGGGGACATCCGGGTACTGGCGGGCATTCTCGTAAGACTGACCTGCCATGCAGCGGCCCAGCAGACGGTTCAGCAGAACGGCTGCCTGCGCGCGGGTGATGTGCTGATTGGGGGCAAACTGCCCGTTGCCGACGCCGTTGACCCAGCCGAAGGACGCCGCCGTAGAAATGGCGTCAAACGCCCAGTGGCTGGCGGGCACGTCGGTAAAGGTCTCTCCGCTCGCGGAGACCTGGGTGAAGCGGGCGCAGATGGTGACAAACTCGGCGCGGGTGATGGACTGATTCGGGGCAAACTTGCCGTTGCCGACGCCCTCCACGATGCCAAGAGAGGCAAGGGCATTCACCGCCTCGGCGCACCAGAGCGTGTCGGGGACGTCCGTAAAGGTGGATTTGGAGGAAACCTTCTGCTCCTTCAGCAGGCGGTAGAAGATCTGCGCCACCTGTCCGCGGGTAACGGAGCTTGCGGGATAGAACCTGCCGTCCGCCATGCCCTGCATATAGGAGATATTCTGATCGGTGTTCAGCTGCTTGGAGATGCCGGTCATATCGGGGTCGGCGACCATCACGGCGCGAACGGACACGCTGCTTTCGGGCATGGTGAAGGCGTAAACGCCGTCAGACTGTCTGCGCACGGGAACATCGCTCCCGCTCTCATCCTTGACCGCGAGATCGGAGAGGACATAGCCGTTCGCCGCGGCGCTGTCCCGGATGACAGCGGTCTCACCCTTGGGCAGGGTGTCCTTGTCCGTGCGCAGCGAGCTGTTGGGCACAGGCTCCACAACGATCTTGTGCCCGTCGGGTGTGGGAGCGACGGGCGGATTCACGCCGCTGTCCGAGCCGGTGGTGTAGGCCTTGAGCGTCACGGTCACGGTATAGAGACGGCCGTTGTCCCGGTAGGTCACGCGGTTGACGCGGTCGACCGTGAGGTTTGCGAAGGTGGAGGAAAGGCTCTTGAGCGTATCCTTGAAGGAGCTGTCCACGCTGTCATAATACTTCTCCACGTAGAGGTTCCACGCGCTCTCGCCCTGCCGGAACGCCTCGGCGCCCGTGTCCACGATGGTTCTGAGGCCGGTCCCGGCAAAAACAGTCTCCAATTCGCCGTATTTGCTGTCGACGACGGAGGCAAGCTCCGCTGCAAGGGGCGTGTCCATCGTGCCGTAGCGGCTGGAGGAGGCGCTGAGCGTCCGCTCCACGCCGTCGGCATCGGGACCGGTGATGGTCACATCGACATAATAGGTCGTGGCTGCCAGCGCGGTCTGCGGCAGCAGCGTGCCGAGCATCAGCAGCAGCACAAGCATTTTTGCAATGTTTCGTTTCATGTTCATCCTCCATGTCAATAAATTTATCAGATCACGTTTCCGTATTTCAGACGATTCCCTCAAGATGCAGCGTCTCGCTGTGCAGCCTGCCCGGCAGGGCGCTGTGATGGGTGGCGAATACCGCCGCCGGATACGCGCCCGTCAGCTCTGTCAGCAGCCGTGCCTCCGTATCCTCGTCCAGCGCCGAGGTGATCTCGTCAAGCAGCAAAAAGCGCGGGGCGGAAAGCATCGCGCGGGCGATGGCAAGGCGCTGGCGCTGTCCCGCGGAAAGACCGCCCCCTTCTTCGCTCAGGACGGTTTCAAGGCGGTCGGGCAGGTCGCGGACAAAGCCGCATTGCGCCCGATCCAACACCTCCCAAAGGGCGGCGTCATCCGCCTCGGGCTTTGCCAGCAGCAGATTTTCGCGAATACTGCCGGAAAAGAGCCAGGGTGTCTGTGGGACATAGCCGAACAGTCCCCGCACAGCGGCGGAGCATGGAATGTTCCCCCGCTCGGTTTCAAGGTATACCCGGCCCTGCTGCGGGTGGTACAGCCCCAGAATGAGGCGGAAAAGCGTGCTTTTTCCGCTCCCGGATATTCCCGTGAGGCAGGTCCAGCGATCGAGCGGCAGCCGCGCGGAAAAATTCCGCAGAACAGGCTGTTCCTCGCCCTCATAGGAAAAGGTGACATTTTCAAATACGATGGCGCGAAAGACGTCGTCCTCCTCCGCCGCTTGTCCCGGCGCTTCCCCAGGCAGGGAATACAGCTCATCCAGCCGCGCCTCCGCCGCGCGGACGGCTGCCAGCCGGGACTGAACGCCCGACAAGCCCGTGAGCGGGCTTTGGAACATCGCGAGGAGCTGTAAGAGCGCCGCAAGGTCGCCGAAGGAGAGCCTTCCTTCCCGAATGGCGATGCCGCCCCAGACAAGAAGAACGGCGTATCCAAGCTGCAATACGGCGGAAAACCCGGTTCCGACCCCCGTTGAGAAGACGCGCAGGCGCTTGCGCTCGCGCAGCCACTCCTTCTGCCGTCCTTCAAAGCGGCGGACAGCCTCCTCCCCCGCTGTCATGCTGCGCAGAAGCTCCGTATGCTCCAGGATCTCCTGCGTGCAGCCCGTCAGACCTTCCTCCGCCTGACGCACGCGCAGATGCCGCCGCGTCAGATACTTTCGCAGCAGCTGCCCGCCGGCGATCGCCAGCGCGCCCGCGCCTACGACCGCAAGGGCAAGGGGGATATTGACGAAAAACAGTGCGGATGCGGCGCAAAGCAGTCGGATGAGCTGCCCCGCCACCTGGGGGCGGCCGACGACCCGCCATTCGCAGACGGTGTAAGCGTCCTGCGTCAGGCGGCTGAAGACCTGCCCGCTGTGGTAGCGGCTGTATGCCTCCGCATCTTTGCTCAAAAGCGTATCAAGCGTGTCGCGCCGCAGCGATACCGCCGCGCGGTCGACCGTCCTGCCGGAAAGCAGGTCAAGCCCGCCGTCGAGCAGCGGGAGAGCCAGCGCCAGAAACAACAGCACCCAGCCCCACGGACTGCCGCCCTCGTCCAGCACCCGGCGGCTCACCAAGGCAAGCGCGGCGATGCCGAACGCCTGCGCGGCGATGCCTGCATACAGCAGCGTGAGCGGCGCTTTGTACGCGCCCGCCGCCTTTTTCTTCGACTGACTCATCTCATCTTCTCCCGCGTATCAGTCCCCTCCGTGCCCGCTGAAGGAATCGCAGCAGCCTCAGCAAGGGGCGACGGGCGGGAAAGGTATGGACCCAGAAGTATTCATAAAGCCGGTAGGGTCGGGACAGGGCGGTTTCCCGCCAGCGTCCCTTGCGGCAAAAGGCGGTGACGTACGCAATGATCTGCGCCTCATCGACCTGCTCCCCTTCCCACTGAGCGTCGCCGCAGCAAATGCAGGTCTCTGGCGCACACAGGCGGATGACCCGGTGCAGGATATAGCTGCCGTCCGCCTTCTGATAGAGGGCGATATCGCCTGGTTGCACGCGGCGCTTGAGCCGCGCAAGGCGCACCATGTCCCACCCGCCGACAAGAAGCGGCCACATACTGTTTCCTGTTACCGGAAGGAGCGCTTCTCCGTGCGCGAGCTGCTCATCGAGCAGTTCGCGCAGCTGCGCCATGGGGATCTGCCGGACCTCCATCCTACAGACCGTCCACCGCGCCGACGGGTCTCAGCTTGTCAAGAAAGGCGGCTGCGTCTGCCTCCGCCTGCTCCCGTTCGACCGAATACACGGCGCACAAGGCGTCTCCAAGGCTTTGGAGCGTCTGTTCCTGTTCCAAAAGGTCCCATAAAAATGCGCCGGTCTCGTTCACGGAGATCATTCCCGGAAACGCTTCGGCAGCCGCCCCCAGGGGGACGATGACCGACATATCTGCGACCCGGCGCAGGATGAAATTCTCATTTCTTCGCATATTCCCTCTCCTGTTCTGCGTGAGCCGCGGCGAAGATCGCGTCGCTGCGGTGAAGGAGCGCTTTGAGCGCATCCTCCGTCAGGCGTTTTTTGGCAACGGCAGCGGCAGGGCCGAGATCGGGCGCGCGCCGCTGTGTGCCGTGACAGTCGGATGCAAGGAAAAATGCTTGCCCCTCCCTCAGCAGCCGAAGGAGTTTCCACCGCTCCATGGGATGCAGCAGGCATCCGGCGCTGAGCTGGATGGGGACGTTCAGGCGATACAATTCCTGTATGTGCTCTTTCTTCTGCCGCCCCAGATACCGCTCCAGATGCGCCAGCACCGGCGTGACGCCGCTCTGCGCCGTCAGCGAGTAAAGCTGGTCGATCATGCTGCCGCTCCAAGGGGTGAAGGGCAGTTCCAGCAGCAAATAACGGCTCGAACCGAGACACAGTGCCTCAAGATCGTCCCAATGGTTCATATTTGGCATCCATGCCACCTCTGCACCCAACACAAGGTCAGGAAAAGGTTCGGCGGTTTTCTCCATCGCTGCGGAAAGATGCTCCCAAGCGGCTTGACGACGCGCGAGAAACTGCTCTATGCTCTCCCTGTCCCGATGAAAATGGGGGGTGAGCGCTACACCCGTAACGCCCTGCGCTGCCTCCATGCGGAGCATTGCAAGACTGGCTGCCGTGTCCGGCGCGCCGTCGTCCATGCGGGGCAGAATATGGGTGTGAAGATCGGTCATGGGATGCTCCGTTCCCCGCTGTCCGTCTTCTCCTGTCCGTATCCGTAACCGTAGCCGTGCCCGTAGCCGTAACCGTAGCGGTGGCGTCGATAGCCGTATTTCCGATATCCGTAGTATCCGCTCTCCCGCGGCACTTCATTAAGAACAAAGCCGAGGATCTTGGCATGGGAGCGCTCTAACTGCTCCACCGCGCGCAGGACGCTCCCGCGCTCGGAAAGACCCGCGCGCACCACGAACAGCACGCCGCTGCTCTCTGGCACCAGAACGCAGGCGTCCGTCACCAGATTGACGGGAGACGTATCGAGAATGATGTAATCGTAGTTTTTCTGCAGGCTGTCAAGCAGCGCTTTCATGCGGGAGGAACCGAGCAGTTCCGACGGGTTGGGCGGCACGTCGCCGGCAAAAATGACGTCAAGATCCTCAATGCCGGAATCATGGATGGCCTTTCCCAGCAGCTCCGGCTGGATAAGCAGGTTGCTCAGTCCTACCTTTTCCTTCGCGGACAGGAGCCGCGCCAGCTTGGGACGGCGCAGGTCACAGTCGATCAGAAGGACGCGCTGCTTCATCTCCGCATAGGAGATGGCAAGGTTGAGTGCGGTGATGCTCTTTCCTTCGGATTGCATGGCGGAGGTCACAATCAGGACCTTGCACGCCGTCTCGTCCGCCAGGGAAAAAGTCACGTTGGTCCGCAGGGTCTTATAGGACTCGCGGATGAAAAAATCGCTCTTTTCCGAGAGGATGTTTTTCCGCTCCACTTCCATGATCGCGGCAGTATCCGGCGCGTCGTGCCGCCGAGATCTCCGCAGAAGAGAAAAATGCTTTTTTTTCATGTCGCCTTACCTCTCTCCGCCGTGCTCATCGGCTTTTTGTGCGCTGAGACCCGCCTTTTTCCGCTCATTCTCCGCAAAGGAGGGGATCTGCCCCAGCATGGGCAGGTCGAAAAGCTGCGTCAGGTCTTCCTCATTCTTGATGCGAACGTCCATCAGATACAGCAGCGTGACATAGATGACCGCGAGAAGCAGACCCACCGCGCAGCCCAAAAGGGTATTTTTCCGATAGCTTGGGGTGTAGCGGCTCGTGGGAACCTTGGCATGGTCGATGATCTTGGTGGAGCTGCCTTCGACAAATTCCTCGATCTCGCCGGGGGCGACGGTCGCCACCGCGTTGGCGATCTTCGCCGCCATCTCCGGATCTGGATGGGAGATGTATACTGAGAACAGCTCGGTCTCATCCACCTGCGCCGTCGTCATCATGCCGCGGATCTCAGCCGCAGAGTAATCGAGCCTCGCGCTCTTGACGACCTTTTCCAGCACGGTATCGCTGCGGATGATATTGACATAGGTGTTGACGAGCTGCTGGGAGGTCGCGAGGTTGGCCGCACTGATATAATCTACCTGCTGATTCGCCTTCACGTTGTTGACGTAAATGGTGACGTTGGCACGATACAGCGGCGTAATGAAATTGGCGGTGTAGATCAGGGAGATCACCGCGGCGGCAAGCGCGCACAGCAGGATCAGCCGCCACCGCCTGAGGTAAAGCAGCAGCAGCTTCCAAAGGTCGATCTCCAGAATGTCGCTGGATCGGTTGATGTTGGATTCGTTCATGGTTGTATTTCCCTTTCTGTCTGCGTTTGGACAGATCTTGAGCGGGGCTTTCCGCCCCTTTTGGCGAGAGATCGCCTGAATAGTCTAAAGGCGGCACAAAAAGCCGCAGATCAGTCGGTACTCTTTGTGCCGCTTCCGTCCACTGGCAGCGGGCAGCACGGCATTTGCGTACTGCCTCCTGTCAATCGATGGCTTTGGCTTGATCCGGGAACAGTTTCTCCCGGACAAAATAGGCGGCGCTGTCGTCATTCCGGCAAATCAGTCGGAACACGTTCGTCTCCCGCAGGAGACGGTCTGCCGCGGCAAGCAGCCGATCCATGTCCTCCCGATGCAAACGGAAGGGGGTCTGACTCAGCAGCAGAGGTAAAGCCTCCGCCGGAGTGAGCGGCTGTAAAGCGTTTTCCTCCCCCTGAAAGAGGAAGCAGATCGCGCGCAGGGGCGCGCTGCGGTTCTGATGCAGCGCATCCTTGCCGCACCATGGCGTGCCGTAGACCTGCCACACACCGCTTTCGCGGCGCAGGGCGGGCTTGTCATCATTCAGAATGGACGCACCGAACAGGCGCACCCATTTTTCCGTGTGGGTGGATTTCCCCGTGCCCGGCGGCGCGGAAAAGCACACGGCCTGTCCGCCGTATTCCACCGCCGAGGCGTGGAGCATCATCCCCTCGTGGGACAGAAGCCCCACGGCAAAGCAGTCGCCTGTGGCGATGTACTCCGCAAGGTCCTCCGTTTCCAGCTCGGGACAGAGCGACAGCGCCTCCGCGCCGCCCACGCGGATGGTGATATCCGCCGCGCCGCCCCGGGCGGAGGTCCGATAGACCTCCGCCTGGGCAGCCGTGCGTCCCTTGGGGGACATTTCTACGATCAGATCAGCGATTCGGTAACGCATCACTTTTTGGAGATCTTTCCGTTCTCACCCCAGTAGGTGCGCTTGCTCGTGACGCTGGCGTTTTTAACGACGCCCTTGTAGCCCCAATTCTTCAAGGCAACCTCGTCCTCAGTCGATATGCTCATAGCGGCCAACGCCTCCATCGGCGCAAGCAGGATCAGTTCGGCAGCCGGAGCGATATAAGGTTTTTTTATCGTTTTCATCATGCTTATTTACTCCGCTTGTTTGGTGATGCCCAGCTTTTGCAGGAAGTTGTCGAGGATCTCCTGCTGCTTGGAAGTGAGGTCTCCGGGGTTCTTCCAAGCGTCCTCGAAGCTCCACTGTTTCGGTTCGCTATCCTGCGTTTCGACGTTGTTTTTGAAGGTCGCCTGCGCGATGGCTTTGATCTTCTCGGTATAGCCGTTGCGATTCCCCTTGTCGAAGGAACGCATCAGGTACGCCTCGAAGAGAAAGGCGCCGTCTTTGGTACGAACGACTTCGCTTGTGCTCTCCTTTCCATCATCGGGCATATCGGGGATGTCCTTCGGATTCGGAGGGATCGAAGAGCTGTCTGTACCAAGCTGCCTGCCATCTTCACCCTTCAGCGTAAAGCCCAGCTTCGACAGGTACGCCTTTGCCGCATCGTCGCCTTGGAACTCGCCGATGAAGAACAGCGCGCACTGCGGGGCCGCCAGCTCGAAGCGGTAGCCGGTGACAGAGATGTTGAAGCGGTGGAAGGAATAGCTGTTCTCGCTCTGGATCGACACATAGCGGTGATACTCGTAATCCTTGTTGGCTTTCAGATTTGTCTTAAACACGGGGGCAACCGTGCCCGTCACCGTGCCGACGATCTTGCCTGCGCTTGTGTCGTCATATTGATCCGTAGCGCTGTCCATGCCGTAAAGGGTCTTGCTGTTCATTGTAAAGGTACCCGTCACCGTGCAGCCGTTCAGGTCGAGATAGAGATCCTTGTTAGTGTTGACGTTCCCAGTGGTGCTGTCCCCAGTGGTGCTGTGCAGCATCTGAATGTAGTTCTTCGAGGCGGTGCTGTCGGCCAGCTTGTTGTACGCATCGACCGCTTTTTGCAGGGTAGGATAGTCCTCCATATGCTTGTCGGTGCTGTCAATGATCGCCGCGAAATCCTTCAGCCATTTGCCGCCGCAGGTCGGGCAGGTGCAGTAGGGGATGGTTTGGCCGGCGCTGGCTTTTGCGGTTTCGGTGTAGCTGCCGTCGAAGTTTTTCAGCTTGGCGGCGGTGATGGGGATAGTCACCGCATTATTGCCGTTCGCATTATATTGATAGGTTGCGGTTTCCCCACCGGGTTCGCCCTGCTGGACATATTTGCCGGTTTTGTTGCTGCTGCAAATGTCAGCGCCGCCTTTGGTAGTGTAGATGGCGCCAATAGCCGTTACACTGCCGTTTACATCCATCTTGGCATCGACCAAATCGTTGTTAGAACGGTTATATGCCTTGCCAGGCGCATATGCCACCGACTTAAACTTGCAGGGGCCCCAGACGAAGTTGTCGGAGTTCCACTCATCGCTGTCATAGAAATAGATATTCTTCCCGTCTGCAACCGTCAGGCCAGCGCCCTCGGCAATATTGACCTCAACGCCCGCCAACAGAGCCGCATCCTGATTGATCGTCACATTTCCGGACTGGATATTGATAGTAATGTTGTTGGTGATTGGCAATACGTAGCTTGCAGAGTCGACTTTTATGCCCGCAAGCTTTAGCGACAACGTGTTCAATGCCGCTTCGCCGTTTACTGTGAATACAAGACGATCCGTCTTTTCATCGTAATCCTTAGTAAAGCTACCGGATTCCACTTTGAACATACCATTGTTACCAATGAAATTGATGGGGGTGGTATATGTGGTGCTCATTGCATAAACGCCGCTATAAACCTGTTCGTTGGCGCCGGCATTCAACGTCAAGGGAACTTCGATGTTTTGTACGAAGTACTGCGAAAATGGGAACACCTCGTGGTGCATATTGGAAGATGCGCCGCCGCCGCGGAAGTCTGCAATCTGATAGAATTCGTACACCGTAGCGCCGGATTCCGCCAGAACAGAGCCGCTGCCGGAGATAAAGCCCCATGCATAGAGCTTGCCGCCGTTCTTGACCGTGATGGAGCTGTTATCCGCCATTTTGATGTATCCATAATCACCAACGGGACGTCCCTGCCCACCACCGGCAGCGGCAAAATACCTGCCGCCCAAGCTGATGGCGCCATTGACGGTAATGGACGTGCCTTCGCTCATCGTCAGCGTCCGGAACGGCTTAGACGCCGGAGTCGTCCGAATCGCCGCAGGAGCATCCGTATACAGTGTTCCTGCCGCGTCGAAGGGGATCAACAGCGTGATTCCCTTCGGAATGGTATAGGTACCTTTGATGGAGCCATTGGTCGCCAAGGTAATCTTGGGCTGACGGTTTTTCTGCGCATAGGAAACCGCCTCGTTCAGGTCTGCAAACCGCTGGCCGCCGGTCTCAAAGAGTGCTGCGGCGTTGCTTGCAAATTTTGCTGTAATGGTGCAGTCGCTTTCAATATTCAGCGCTGTGCTTGCGGCAGTTGCGATGCACTTGCCGGTGGTCAGGTTATACCAGCCCAAGAACTGATAACCATCCGCCGGGGTCGCCACTACCTGATAAGCAGTCTTGGAGCTTTGCGTGCGGCTAGATTCCTCGGTAATGAGGTTTCCGTCTACTATATAAGTGCCGTTTTCAGCAGGCACGAAAGTAGCAGTCGCCGTTACATCAGAGACCAGCGCTACATTGGTCATGGTAATTTTTGTAGCTGTCGTGCTGCCAGACTTGATATAAACCTTGATGCTACCACCCGCGGCAAGCTCCCCGCTGAAGCTGCCGTTTGTGGTAACGGAATTTTCAGCGACCGTAATCGTGCCGCTGTTCTGCTCGATGGCATAAGCAAAGGACAGTGTAGCCTTTGTAGCCTTGTTGTTTTTGATGGTCAGTGTGGAATTATAGGATGTATCGCTGCATGTTCCACCAACAGATACGACTGAGCCTGTAATCGTTGCGCCTGTTGCACTCCACGCATCGTCCGCGGTACCGCTAAAGCTCAAACCGATATTCGAATCGATTAAACCGGTCACGTTTCCGCTGGTCGCCGCCAGCGCCGGCAGCGTCATCGCCGGAAGCATCGTCAGTATTGTGACAAACGTCAGGAGCAGCGACACAAAGCGCCTGCTGATCCGTTTAACCATTCCGTCTTCCTCCTGTTTTTTTCTCTTTCTTTTGTAATTCGCCGTAAATGCTGATGCCGATCCCCAGCGACAGCAGTGCCCAGAGGTGGGAAACGTGCAGGATGCTGTCCGTTCGGTCCGAGAAGCGGAGCATCTCGGTCACGAAGCGGAAAATGCCGTAGGAGATCATATAGATGGGGTAGATCATGCCCCGCGCGCTGCGATTCAGCACCTTGCGCCACAGGCGCGAGAGCAGGATGACATAGAAGAGCAGCTCCAGCTCGCGCGTGGGGAAACGCAGATGCGTCAGCCCCTCGATGGGGATGTGCGCCCCCAGACAGCATCCCGAAACAATGCAGTTCAGGCGGGCGCACATCAGCGTGAATACAAGGCAAATGGTGAACACATCGAACACATCTGCCGCTTTCTGCTTGGCAAGCTTCGCCACGCCCCAATAGAACAGGGGCATGAAGAAGACGCCGCCGAACAGGCTCATATTGCTGAAATTTCCGGTTTCAAACAGCGCGAACACCTTCACGCTGAGAACGCCAAGAACCGTGTGCAGCACGGAAAGGAGCAGCACAGAAGGCCAGCGCAGATGCAGCCGCTCACGGCAGCGGTGAAGCCAATAGACATTGAACAGCGTCCCGCAGCCAAGCAGCAGAATAAGCGCATGGTCAGTGAGCCATGTGAACAGCTCCATTTTTAGTTTTTAGCGTTCAGGATCCCCTGCAGCAGACCCAGTGTGGAGTCGCTCTTATATACGTCGTCGATTGTGATATCGATATTGCCGTTGAAATCGTTGATCAAACCAAGCGCGGCGATACAGGCATTCAAATCCTTTTTCCCCTCTTCACTGGCAAGGTACTGTTGCATGACATTCTGATCCTTGGCATCGTTCATATTTTTAACAGTAGAGAGATAACCTTTCATGGTCGAGAAGCCAGTCACCTGGTTTGCTCCTTCCTTCAACTGCGCCCGCTGCTCCTCGGTCACAAAAGAAGAATTCATAAGGCCTGTTGCCATACCGTAAGCCAGCGCGCTGCCGACAAATCCATCGTTGCCGCCCGCTGCCAGCAACGCGCTCATATCGTCACCCTCACCAAATACTTTTTTCATATTTTCAAGGGCAGTTTCGTTATTTACATTTTTGACCTTGTCCGCGACATACATTGCCGTCAGATTGCCAATGGCTGTAGCATCGGCATCACTCATAGGTGTCTTTTCAATGTTAAATCCTTTTCCAAGCATGAAGTCTTTATAATCAGCATATGTGTTCGAGCCCTGGAAAAACGTTTTTATCATCGCAAAATTAAGACCTTCCTTAGCATGAGTGGACAGCGCCTTGGAAAGCGAGTTGATGGTATTCGCGATTTCCACCGTATTATCCGCAAAATTCGAGCCGTTGATCTGATCAACACGCGCCTGCTGCGCCGCAGTCAGCTGAACATTCACGCCGGGCAGGACGATCGTATTGTATTTGTCGTTGCCCGCGTACTTGTCCGTGCGGTATTTCATCGTGGTTGCCCAATCAGAGCCGAAGGCATCGGACAGCCACTTTTCAACGACCGCCGCATTACCACTGTCAGAAGTAACGGTAGCGTTGCTATCTTTGGTGACTTTAACGCGGCCCGTCACGCCGGGGTTCTCATACTTGCCGATCTCGCCGGCGTACAGGATGTTGCGATACAGGGTCTCGTCCAGACCCTCGTTGGTGCGCTTAATGTAGCCGCCGTAGCCCACCGTGCCGACGCCGGCTAAAATGCCGATGATCGCGATGACCACAATAAGCTCTACCAGCGTAAAGCCTGCGCTGCCGCGCAGCTTGTTTCCCACTTGCTTTTTCATGTTGTTTCCTCCTCAATATATTTGATTTCTTTTTGAGAATTATATGAACAGATGATTACTCTGTGGTTTCCCCTTGCGTTTTCCAGTTCAGCACGCCGTAGCCCATGATGCGCGGATCCGCGCTCGGATTCGACAGCGGGTAGCGGTTGACGGCGACCCTGCCGCCGCTGTTGCCCTCGATGGTGTAAAGGTAACCTTTCTCATCCACGCACAGCACCGCGCCGACGTGGTCGGGGTCTCTGTCCCTGTCCCAGTCAAAAAAGACGTAGTCGCCGGGGATGGGCGTTGCGCTGCTGTCGCGCCACTTTTTTTGGGTTTGGAAGGCATTCATGCCATCGTCCACATTTGCGAATCTGGGCGGAGCGCCGTCGATGGAGGCTTTCTTCTGATCGGCTGCCCACGAGAGGAAACAGGCGCACCAGGGGGTGTATTGGTTCCAGCCGGGTTTGTTCGCAGCATAGCCGCCGATGTACCATTCGGAGAAGTATTTGTATGGGCTTGTATTCTCCAGAAGGATCTCTCCCTTGCTGTCGTACTGTCCGGCAAGCGTCTTTAAAAACGCGAACCGCGCTTTCTTTTCCGCCTCGGTCAGATCGGCAGCGTCCGGCAGGGTCGGAGTTTTTTTTAGGATATCTTCCGCCTCTGCTTTGCCAACGCTGTCGCCCTCGATCCCGGTGCGGCAGAAGACGGAGGTGCTGTAGCTGTGCGCCGCGGTCGCGAAGGTGAAGGTCACGAGGCTGTCGTCCAGAATGACCTGCGCACCGCGCAGGTTGTCCAGCAGCACCTGATCGCCGCTTCCGCCGCTGCGGAGCTTACCGTTGTTGTAGCGCAGCAGGACCGCTCCGGACTTGCCGTCGGCGGTCTTTCCCAGCAGCCGCCAACCGTCGGAGAACGGCTCCACGCGGGAGATCTTGCCGCTGGCGGAGAGATCCTCCAGCGCGGAGAGCACGATGCGCACGGTCTGCTGCTCGCCCGCCTCTTTCTGCGTCGTTTGATGCACCCGCAGTCCGAGCAGCATCAGCGACGCTGCGGCTGCCAGCACGATGGAGCTGACAGCGACGGTCACCAGCAGCTCGACCATGGTGAAGCCGCTGTTGTTTCGTTTCATTCGCTCGTCCCCCCCTTTTCCGCTGTCAAGTGGGTGATGGTGTAGGTGATGTAGTGGTGCGTGGCCTTGCTGACCCTGGCGGTGTACTTTATTTTTGGTTTTCCGTCGGGCTGCGGGTCTTCCGGCTTCTCAACCGGTTTTACATCGTATTCGAGGTTCATTTTGATCTTTGTCTCGATGCGAACGGCGGCGTTTGCGTAGGTAAGGGCAAACTTGTAGCATTTGACGTCGTTATCAGTGCGATCAGGGGTCAGGGTGCAGCCGCCGGCTAAATCCTTCAAGCGCTTAACGTATGCATCCTTTGCCGCAGCCCTTGCCGTATCTTCCGAGTCGTATTCCTCGGAATCCCGCAAGGAGCTTACGTCCTCCGCCAGCGCCACGAATTTTTCGATCTCGCCCTCCGCCTGATAGAGCTGCTGCGTCTGGCGGATGGAGCGCTCCTGCGCCTGATAATTTTTCAGCGCCGCGGTGCAGACGGACACGGCGACGGCGCACAGCACCAGAACGACGATGAGCACATAGATCAGCGCGTAACCGCCGTTGTCTTTCCAGAGCTTCTTCATGTGCCACCGCCTTCCGGCGGCACCGCGCGGACATACGTATTCACCGTAACGAGCGGCTCCGTGTGATTATCCTTCACCGTGACGAGATAATAGGGGTTTGTGCTGTCCTTTACCGTTTTGACCGTCACGTTGGGGAAATCCCTTTCGCGGTATTTGTTGTTTTCCTCCGTGACGCCGTCCTTCATCAGGGTCTCCACGGCGGTACGGACGTTCAAATGGGCTTCCATTACGGCCTGGCTGTGGGCGTTGATCCGTCCTGCCAGAATCAGGCTGGAACAGATGGGCGCGGAGATCAGGCCGATGATGGCGATCGCCACGACGACCTCCAGCAGCGAAAAGCCCGCTGTTCTCTCTTTCCCGATCTTTTTCATGCCTTGTCTCTCCCAATGGGTCAGTTGAAAATGTCTGTCTTACCGGTCGCGGGCGGCGTTACGCCCGGTTCCTCATAGGTGTTCTGAGCGGACGGCATCAGATACAGCGTCAGGGTCATCTGCCCATCCAGCAGCTTCTTTTCGCTGTCGTAGTTGAAGGTGGCATACCGGATGGAGGTAATGCGCTCATCCGTTGCCAGCGCGTGCACCATGTTCTTGAACTCCCGATAGGAGGCGTGATAGTACACCGTCAGGTTCAAGCCCTCAAGGAGTGCGCCATCGCTCAAGGCCTGCATCGGCGTGATCTCACCGAAAGAAAACTCGATGTCGCCGCCGCTCCCGAAGCGCTGAAGGAAAATATCGTGCAGTTTCTGGGTGTAGCCCAACTCCTTACTGCCGGTCCCCAGCGTTTTTTCCAGATACAGCAGGTAGAGGATCTGATCTTCTTCCTTCATATCCGCGGGGAAGTTCTCATAAAGCGCGGCGCGGCTTTCCTCGATCGCGGCCTCTGCCGGCTCAAGCTGATCCTGCACGTCCTTGTACATCTCGTTTTCGACGATGGTGGTTTGCAGCGCGGTGATCTGAGCATTTAACTGATCCCGCTCCATGACGTAAGCTTCACTGCGGGGGCGGTAGCCCAGAACATACACCAGAACGGCGACCAACAAGAGCAGGACTGACAGGACAGCCTTCCAGTTTCTACCGATCACTTTCACTGGCCCACCTCCACTTTCTCAACCTTGGCGTCGCGGTCCAGCCCCTTGCGCGTCTGCTCCGCCTGGATCAAGGACTCGTCATAGGCCAGCACGACCGTCAGGTAATAGCGGTTGTCGGCAGGCTTCTGCGTCTGAGAAGCGCCGGTGTTGAAGATATCCGGGATGCCTGAGCCGCCGGTTTGATTTTTGAGTTGATTCATCAGGATCCACATCAGCAGATCGTTTTCATCCATGCCCGTGTTGCCGGAGGTGCCGGATGTACCGGAGGTCTGCTGATTCTTCCGCAGCAGCGCGTTGACCGCGGCCACAGTGGCGGCATCCCGCTGGAAGGCCGCGCCGCTGTTGATCTCCTTTTGGAGCGCCACGAGATCCAGAGCGGTATTGGCCTCTTTGATCTCGCCCATTTCCTTGGCAAGATGGAGCGCAAGCTTGCCGCTCAGCGTCTGATTCTGCCGAATGAGCGCGATCGCTGCGTTGACATTCGTCTTGTTGTCAGTCAGGATATTCAGCAGGTTCGGCAGATATTTGTTCAGCATCACATCGTCGCTCTCATAGAACATGCGGTGCTGATCGGCGTTTTTCCAAATGTCGTCAAAGATCTTGTCGTACAGGATCTGGTCCTTTTCCTCACGGGCGATATCCTCGCGCATCAGCAGGAAAAACTGATACATGGCGGCAGGATCGTTTTGCAGCAGGGACCGGATCGCGTTCTTCTCCTGGGTGGTATTGGAGCGCTTGCGCAGGTCATCCAGCGAGAAGGTCTTTTCCTGCACCGGCCCGTAGACGGCTTGCAGAGCATCCAGCTGGTTGGAGTTCAGGTATTGCAGGCTGAGACGCAGCTTTGCAATATCGGCAGCCTCAATGCCAGAAGCAGAGGACGTACTGCCGCTGCTGGGCGTGGTGGGCGCGACCGTTGTGCTGCCGGAACTGCCCGGCGTGCTGGTCGTGCCGCCGCCGGGGAGCAGCCCCTGGATCCCGGAGAGAATGCCGAGGTTATCCGGGGTAATGGTCACGCCGAAACGCTCCATCACATCCGCATAATTTTCCATCTTTGCAATGGTACTGTCATCGGCACCCGCCGCTTTCAGCAGCGGGATCATATTCCGAAGCGTTTTTCCGTCGATGGCAACATTGCCACTGGAAACGTTGGAGAACAGCTCATCGAGGGAATAGCCGCCCTCGGTGGGAGGTTCTTCCGTACTGCTTTCCTCGGTACTATCCGTTGTGCTTTCCGCAGTACCATCCGCTGCGCTTTCCTCCGTGCTCGGCACGGGGGACTCCTTCTCCGCTTCCTCGTACAGCGCAGCGATCATTTTGTCCGGGGAATAGGCTTCCCGCGGGCCGATGGTCAGGCTGGAAACGGTGTTGAGGGTCATGAAGGGCACGTCGCGCAGCGCCACGAGGAAATAAGCGGCGTCCTCCTTGCTCTGGAAGGCGACCTGCGCCGCAAGGCACAACTCGGTCGTGCTCAGAGCGGTCACCGTTGACTTCTTGGGGAGCTTTGCCTCCAGCTCGTCCAGCACCAGTTCAAGGTTGTCGTTATATGTCCGAACGGAGTCGAATACGGTGTCCCAGTCGGCGCTGTAAGCGTCGTACATACTCGAATAGTTGTGGTAGTTCTCCGCGCAGCCCGCGTTCTGCTGGGCAAGCGCCGTCAGGCGGTCCTGCTGTGCGCGCAGACCGTCCAGCTCCGTGCTCCACGACAGCTTGGAGGTCAGCAGCAGCAGCACGGACGCCGTCAGCGCCGCGCCGCCAAGGAACACAAGACCGTACTGCCACGCGCGGTTGATGGGTGCGCGCGCGCCGGTGATGTGGTTCAGCTCCGGGTCGCCGAAGTCAAGGGCGGTGAGCGCCGCGCCCTGACAGAGCAGCCACTGCGCGCCGTAGTCGGTCTCCGCCATTTCGACGGGGACATTCAGCAGCGACGCGAGCGCCGGGGCAAGCCCCGCCTCCTTCCCCTGACCGCCGGAAAGCACGGCGCTCGTCAGGCGGGCGCGGCCGGGCATAGCGGAGAAGTAGTCGAGCACGATGCCCGCCTCATTGAGGTCGTCCTGCTGGGAATAGCCCCGCTGCAGCAGGCGCTGCAGCTTGACCTGCCCGTTGTAGACGAAGGTCAGCAGCAACAGCTCGCTCTCGGCGTTGATATAGAGGCAAACGCCGTCGTCCGTATCCGCGGAGGATTTCGCGTGCTTTGGCATGGCAAAGTCCGCGTCCACGGCGGTGGCGTGGCTGTGACCGCAGAAATCGACGGCGGCAACGCTCAGCCCCATGCTGTTGGCAAGGGCATAGTAGCGCTGCAGCATCGCGCGCGGCACCGCCCAGAGCTGCACGCGCAGAAGACGCGCGTCCTCGCGCTGCTCGACGCCCACGCTCTCCCACGAAAGCTGATACTCGCCCGGGTCGATGGGGAAATACTCGTCCATGTTCGCCAGCAGCATCTGACCGAGGCGCTGCTGCTTTTTCACCGCGGGGACGGTGACGCTCTCGCTGATGACCTGCGTAGAGCAGAGCGAAAAGACCACCTTACGGCAGCGGCGGAACAGCCCCTGCCGCAGAACCGGCTCCATCGCGTCCCGCAGGGCGTCCAGCCCCACGAGCTGACCGTCCTCGACCGCGTTCGGCGGCGTGGGCAGGATGACCCGCTCGGAAATGACGTCGCTGCCCAGCGTCATCTGGGCGATGCGGATCTCCCGCTCGGTGATCTGCACCACCAGCGCCCTGCCGCTCAGCCTTTGCTTGCTCATAAGTGCTCCCTCCCGGACTGTGGGAATGGCACAGCCGTCCCGAAGAACGGTTCTGCCCCTCCCACAGGCTCTTGTTTTTCTCTCGCGGGCAGGTCCGCGCCTGCCCTGTTTCTCTCCCGTGTTACAGCCCAAAAAGACCGAGGTACGCCGCGATGAGCCGGTCGCCCCATAGCGCCGCGACCCAGATCCCGGCGGCAAGATACGGCCCGAACGCCAGCTTGCGGGGCGCGCCGCGTTTCATGCGGACCGAGTGGATGATCGCACCGGAAACGCTGCCGAGGATCATCGCAAGAAGGATGCGCTGCCAGCCCAGCAGCAGTCCCGCCCCTGCCATCAGCTTGACGTCCCCCATGCCAAGGCCGCTGCCCTTCGTCACGAACCACAGCAGGAGGAAAAGAAGGCTCACCGAGAACATGCCGATGAGATACGTTTTCCAGTGCGCGGTATCGCCTGCAAGCTGCACCGCGCCCAGAAGGAAGATCGCAAGGTTCACCCCGTTGGGGATCTCGAAGGTGCGCCAGTCGATGAGCGCCACGACCGTCAGCAGGGAGAAAAGCAGCGAATACAGCACCGCGCGCAGCGGCTCGGCCTGATACAGCCACGCCGCCAGCAGCCACGCGCCGCCGTTCAGCGCCTCCACCACGGGGTACTGGGCGGAGATCTTCTCCCCGCAGGCGCGGCACCTGCCCCCCTGCGCCAGCCAGCTTGCCACGGGAATCAGCTCGTACCACCGCAGACGATGGCCGCAGGCCATGCAGTGCGACGGCGTTTTCACGAACTCCTCTCCACGGGGCAGGCGGAAGATCAGCACGTTGCAGAAGCTGCCGACGCACAGACCCAGCGCCGTCCAGAGCAGCAGCAAAAGACAGGTCATGGGAAAAATCTCCTTTTCGCTCAGGGGTCTCCCCCGCCCGTCCGGGTGATAGGGATACCGGACGGGCAGAGCGTTGTTTCAAATTGCTTGGGGATGATGTAGGGGTGGATTACTTGCCCGTGGTCTTCGGGGTCAGCGTCCAGCCGGCAGCCTGAGCAGCCGTGTCGCCGCTGGCTTCAACCGCCGTCTTGAGCCACGTTGCAGATGCAGTGTTGCTCTTGAACTCGAACTTCGACATGTCGTAATAAGCAGAAATATCGAGACCGTTGACGGCAGTACCGGTTACGGAAGTAACGTTAATCGCCTTAGCCGAGGTAACTTCGATCTTAGCAACGTCAACGTCATCATAATTCTCATCCTTGACCTGCTTATCGGTAAAAGCGAAGACAGCGGCGGTCTTGATGGCGTCGAGCTGGGTGTAGTCGGCGGCCTCGTTTGCCTTCTTGATGTAGCCGGAGTAGGCGGGGACGGCGATGCCGGCGAGGATGCCCAGGATCGCGATGACGACGATCAGCTCAACGAGAGTAAAACCGGACTTGGAACCAAACTTTTTCATAGGAGTTTTCTTCCTTTCTTTGTTTTGCGTCGGATTTTATATCATCGCCATGCGGCACGGGCCCCTATCTCCCACGCCAGAGGACATGGCTTGGATATACGGATTTACAGGTATTTGTCGAAGGCCTTGGTCATGTTGATCATCGGCAGGTAGATGGCCAGCACGATGATGACCACGAAGACCGCCATGAAGATGATGATGGCGGGCTCCATCAGGTTCAGGAGCTTTTTGGTGGCCTCATCTACTTCTTCATCATAGTAGTCGGCCACTTTGCCCATCATGCTTTGCAGGTCGCCGGTCTCCTCCCCCACGCCGACAAGATTCGACACCATGGGCGGAAAAATACCCGTCCGCACGAGGCTCTCCCGCAGGGGGGTACCCTCGGCGACCAGGGCGCGCGCATCGCGGATGGCCTCCAGATAGTAGATGTTGCCCATGTTGCTGGCAGCGAGGTCCATGCTGTCCGTCAGCGTCAGGCCGGAGCCGATCAGCACCTCCATCGTGCGGCAGAAGGTCGCGCAGGCGGTCTTGACCGTCAGGTTGCCCACCACGGGGGTCTTTCGGGCGAGCCAGCCGAAAAAGTGCTTGCCCTTGTCGGTCCTGTGAAACAGGACGCCGCCCACGATCAGCGCTGCCAGCACCAGCAGCGGCACCCACCACCAGGACTTGAACCATTCGCAGACCGCCATCACGCCGAGCGTAATCTTTGGCAGCTCCGCGTCCATATCCTCGAAGGTCTTGAGGAAGTTGGGGATGATCTTCGTCATCATCACGATCAGCACGACGATCATGACCACGATCAGCACGCAGGGGTAGATCATGGCGCTGGTCACCTTGCTCTTGGTGCGCTTGCTGCGTTCGAAATAAAGCTCCATTTGGCGGAAGGATTCCTCCAGATTGCCGGAGGCCTCGCCCGCTGACACCATATTCACCAGAATGGCGGGGAAGATCTTGGGATGGCGGCGCATGGAAGTAGCAAGCGCTTCGCCCTTTTCCACGTCCGCCTGCATTTCGCGGATGGCGGCGCGGAGCTTTTTATTGCTCGTCTGCTGCCCCAGCATGGCGAGCACGGAGGCAACGGAAACGCCCGCCCGCAGGATGGAGACGAACTGACGGCAGAACACCGCCATGTCCTTCGCCTTGGGATTGCCGAGGAACGGGATCTCGATATCGCGGTTGAGGGTGGTCTGCTCCTTAATGTCTAAAATCGTATAACCGGCGCCGCGAAGGGAGCTTTTCGCGGTCTCGATGGACGACGCATCCAGAGAGGAGCGGACGCGCTTTCCGTTTCGGTTGATCGCCGTATAGTTGAATCCGGGCATGGAGCCGCCCTCCTTTCTCAGGTCTGCCGCCCTGTCTTGAATTTATCAGGCTCGTTGGCGGCGGCGAGGGCAGTCTCCAGCGAAATCACGTGACGGTCGACCAGATCCTCCAGCGCGTCGTCCAAAAGCTGCATCCCGTACCGCTTGCCGGTCTGGATGGCGCTGACGATCTGGAAGGTCTTGCTTTGCAGGATCATGCTGCGAATGGCGGGGGTGACGATCATGATCTCGAATACCGCCGTGCGGCCGCCGCCGATCTTCGGCAGGAGAGTCTGGCCCACGGCACACTCCAGCACGTCCGCCAACTGGATGCGGATCTGGTTCTGCTGCTCGGCGGGGAACGAGTCGATGATACGGTCGATGGTGTTGGCGGCGCCCTTGGTGTGCAGCGTGCCGAACACCAGATGGCCCGTTTCGGCGGCTGTGATGGCGGTGGAGATGGTCTCCAGATCGCGCATCTCGCCGACTAAGATCACGTCGGGGTCCTGACGCAGCGCAGCGCGAAGTCCCGCGGCAAAGCTGTTGGTATCAGCGCCCACCTCGCGCTGGTTGATGATACATTGATCGCTCGTGTGCAGGTATTCGATGGGTTCCTCCAGCGTGATGATGTGGCGGCGCTCGGTGTGGTTGATGTGGTCGAGCAGCGCCGCCAGAGTGGAGCTTTTGCCCGAGCCGGTGGGGCCGGTGACGAGCACCAGTCCGCGGGGTTTATCCGCCTGCGCCACCACCACGGGCGGAAGGCCCAATTCCTCGGCGGTGGCAATGCGCAGCGGCAGCAGGCGAAGCGCCAGCGACGTCATGCCCCGCTGACGGAACACGTTACAGCGCATACGCACCAAATCGTGATAAGTCACGGCGAAGTCCGCCTCGCCCATTTCATGAAATTCCTTGAGAAGTCCGGGCGTGATCAGCTCCTGCACATAGGCGGTGGTATCCGCCTCGGTCAGCGGGACCTCCCCAAAGTTGGTCAGCTCGCCGTCCAGTCGAAAAATGGGGGGCTCCCCCACCGTGAGGTGAATGTCGGAGGCGTTGCGCTCCAGCGCGTCATGAATGAGTGTTTCCAGGTCGATCATGCGCCGTCCTCCAAAGGATGAGTTTCTTCCGCCACATTTTCAACGCTGATGCGCTGCATCTCGCTGATGGAGGTCGTTCCCTCCAGCACAAGGCGGCGGGCGCTTTCGCGGAGGGTGTGCATCCCCTCGGCGATGGCAGTCTCCCGCAGCGTGCCCGTGTCGCAGCGGTGGGAGATCATCGTGCGCATACGGGGCGTGATCTCCATGATCTCGTAAATGCCGATACGGTCGAAATATCCGGTACCGGCGCAGCGCTGGCAGCCCACCGGCTCGTAAACCTCGGCGCTGTCCTTCTCCTCCGGCGTCAGTCCCAGATATTCCAACTCATGCTCTAAAAGAACGTGCCGCCGCTTGCAGTTGGGGCAAAGACGGCGCACAAGGCGCTGGGCGATGATGCCGGTCAGCGCGTCGGCGATGAGGTAGCTTTCCACGCCCATGTCCAGCAGGCGCGTGACGCTGCTGGCGGTGTCGTTGGTATGCAGCGTACTCACCACGAGGTGACCCGTGATGGACGCCTGCACCGCGATGGACGCCGTTTCCCGGTCGCGGATCTCGCCGATCATGATAATGTCGGGGTCCTGACGCAAAATGGAACGCAGGGCGTTGCCAAAGGTCAGGTTCGCCTTGGGATTCACCTGCACCTGATTCACGCCGTCCACGTTCGCCTCCACGGGGTCCTCCACCGTGACGATGTTCACCATGTCGCTGTTAAGCTCGTTCAATGCGGTGTAAAGCGTGGTGGATTTACCGGAACCGGTAGGTCCGGTGACCAGCACGATCCCGTTGGGATGGCGCAGGATCTCGTCGAATTTTTCCAATTCCGACCCCGTCAGGCCAAGGGCGCGCTTGCTGCGGCGCAGCGCCTTTTTCTGCGTCAGTCGCATCACGCACTTTTCGCCATAGACCGTGGGGAGCGTGGAAACACGCACATCGTATTCCCGGCGGTCCACCAGGATGGAAAAGCGGCCGTCCTGCGGTCTGCGCTTTTCGGAAATGTCCAGATTGCTGAGGATCTTAATGCGCGCGATGATGGCGGGCAACAGCTGCAGGTCGTAAGTGGCGGTGGTGTACAGCACGCCGTCCACTCGGCAGCGAACCCGGACCTTGTCCGGTCCGGACTCCACGTGGATATCGGAAGCGCGTTGGCGCACCGCCTGCTCCACAAGGGAGTTCACCAGCACCACCACGGGGGAGGCGTTGACATCCTCCTGAAAGACCTGATCTTCCAGAGAGGCGCTCTCCCGCTCGTTGGTCTGGGTGTAAAGCTCGGCAGCCTCCTGCATCTCCTCGCTGCCGTAGCAGCGGTCGATGGTCACGAGAATGTCGGATGTTGTCGCTAAAAATGGCTTAATGCGACACTTGCTGGCAATGGCGACCATGTCGCGCCCCTTCATGTTCATGGGCTCGTTCATGGCGACATACAGCGTGCCGTTGTCCTCCGGATCAAACTGGAAGGGCATCATTGTATATGTACGCAGGATATCCGGGCGAACCGCCTGTCGGACATCCATGGGGATGGTCATTTCGTAAAGGTGCACCACGGGGGTGCGGGTCAGCGAGGACAGGGCTTCGATGACCTGTTCCTCGGGCAGGATGGCGCGCTCCAAGATCAGCTCGCGGATGGACTTGTTCGTTTCCTCCTGAGCACGACGCAGCTCGTCCGCCTGTTCCGCGGTCAAAAGCTGCTGTTCCAGCAGGTATCGCAGGAGCTTTTCGTTCATGCGCGCCCTCCTTTCTCTTGTTTTTCGGGGCAGAAATTATTTTTGAATCAGTGCTTTTCAAAACTGTGAGACGACAGACCCGCCAGGCTCTCAAACGCGAATGAGCCGCTGACGCGCCTAACGTCTCTTTTTTTATGCTCCCCCTCCCCCAGCGGGGCGGAATTGCCCCGCCGGGAAGAGGTGGTCCGAATCATTGCTTTGTCTTACGCTGTCAAATTACTTGACGTTGATGATGAGGTTCGCGCTGGCGCTGCGGGTGTTGTAGTTGACCGTCACCTTCTGACCGGCAGGGTCAGCGAAGCTGCCGATGCTCAGATCGCCGAACTTCTCAATGAGGTTCGCAAGCTCGGTCACAGCCTCGAGAGAGGTCTTGGCATTGCCAAGCGCCGTGAGGTCGTTCTCCGTCAGCGTCACACCGTTGAGGGTGATGCTCGCGCCGTCGGGCAGCAGGTTCTGCGCCTTGGCAACGATCTTGCCGAGGTACTGCGCAACGTATGCGTCGCCCTTGCTGCCGACGATGTCCTTCATGGTGTCGCTCTTGAGCGCGGCAGCAAGCTGGGCTGCGGTCTTGGTCTGGATGCCATTGGCGGCATCAAACTTCAGGCTGTTGAGCAGATCGATCTTCTTCTGATACTCCGCCTTTTCAGCAGAGCCGTCATTCAGGATCGAAGACACATCGATCGCGGCAAGCTTATTATTCAGCTTTTCGGCAAGCTTTGCCTTGCCCTCGTCCTTGATGGTGGGCTTCAGGTTATCCAGCGCAGAAGCATTGGCGGCCTTCTCAGTATCGAAGGTGAGACCCATCTGCACGAGCGCGCTGTAGATCAGGTAATTCTTCAGACCGGGGTTCTTCGCCAGCAGATCCTTCAGCGTGGCGGAGGAATTCAGCGCAGTGTCAAGCTCCTTGGTCGCAGTGTCAACGATCTCCTGCTTGAGGGCATCGCTGAAGGGCTTCCCGCCCTTACCGGAGAGCGTAATCGTGGCGCCAAAGCCTCCCTTGGTAACATGAGCCTTAATCTCGGGTTGAGCAAGCAGGAAGTTGATGTCAGCGACCGACTGGATATCCAGCGTTACGCCGGCAGGCTCGAAGGTGACCGCATCAAACCCATTAACAAGATCCTTCGCATCTTTCAGCGTACCGCTGTTGTTCGCCTTATCGACGATCCAAGCCTCGTTGATCTCCTTCTCCTTGAGCTTAGTCTCGATCTGGTTCTGGATGAGAGCGTCCACATCGAGCGCGTCGATATCCTTCTCGATCAGCGGCCAAACGGCGTTGATGAGAGCGGTGTTGTCAAGACCCTTGAGGGTGCCGCCGCTGGTGGTAGAGGTAACGATCTTCGTCCAGTTGGTATCGACCCAGTCTGCCACCACGGGCATCAGAGCATTTTCGATCTTTTCGGCAGTGGCGTTCGTCAGCGTGATGTCGTACTTGGCAAGCGCTTCCGTGACCTCAGTGTAGAGGGTGGGGATCTGGTTCTTGATACCCTTCTGCGCCTCTTCAACGACCTTTTCCTTGGTGCCGTCGTTATAGGTGAACTGCGCGGCGATCTGGTCGAGGCCGTCGTTATAAGCCTTCTGGATATCCTTGCTGATGTTGAGACGCAGATAGTTCTCATTGCCCTCGTACTTGTACTCGAGCAGACCGTTGCTGTTGAGCGTCGGCGTCACGACGAGCTTATAGTTGTAGGTGTAATTGTCGGTCTTCGCCTTGATGTCCGCGTTGGTGGCAGAGGGAGCGAAGTTGACCTTCAGGTCGATATCGAAGGTGAAATTATCCTTGTAGCCGTCCTTGGTCTTCTCCTTCATCTGCTTGTAGATCTCCTTGGAGATGGCAGTGCCAAGCTCCTTGACGATCTTGGACTTGGCGGCGGAGAGAGAAGCGCTGCTTTCGCCGACCTGAACGGTGGCGTAGGTCTTGCCGTTGAACACAACGTCCACATTGCCGCAGACATAGTTGCCCTTGCCGTCGTGGAAGTTCGCCCACAGGCTCTTGCCCTCGGTCTTGAGCTTATCGACGACCTGCGCCTTGATCTCGCTCAGGGACTTGTTGGTCAGCACGATGCCGGTCTCGGACTCGACAGCGTTCTTAACGCTGGTCAGGAAACCGTCGATATCGTCGGGAGTGGGCTTGCTCGTGGTGCCGGTGATGATCGCGTTGGCAAGCTTGTTCGCCTGCTCGATGGCGGAGACGACCTGGCCGTCCTTCACCTCGAGAGCGACGTTCCAGGTGACCTCGCGCTCGGTCTTGTTGTCGCCGGAGGTGAAGTTTGCCTTCACGTCCTCGACCTTGACCATGTCGTTGACAATGTTCTTGACCTGCTGGAGCTGTGCATCCGTCAGGTACTTGTTGTCCTTGTTGACCTGATCAACGGCGCTGACAACGGCGCTCTTCATGTCGCCGAATCTGTCGTTGACCTGCTTGACGGACTTGAGAACGGCATTGCCGATCAGGTCATCGGAAACGACCACGGGCGCCTTAGCCTGCCAGACCGCGTACAGGGTGATAATGGGATAGTTAGCGGTCAGCGTGATGGTGCTGTTCGCGGGGTACGTCGCAGCCGTGGCGGTCTTTTCCGTCGCCCAGCCCAGGAAGTTGTAGCCGTCGCGGGTGGCGGTAGCGCTCACGGGGAAGCTGTAAGTGGTGCTCGTCGTCGTCGTGGAGACGGGAGACGCACCGATCAGCGTGCCGCCGTTGGCGTCAAAATACAGGGCATAGGTGTAGGCAGTCACCGGGGGATTCACCGGGGGGTTCACCGTGCCGCCGGGATTAACGCTCGGGGTGTTATCCGGCTTCGCGCCCTGCACGAGGTAAGACATACGGTAGATCACCGCTGCCACCTGCGCACGGGTGGACAGTTCGTTGGGACGGAACGTGCCGTCCTCAAAGCCGTTGACCAAGCCGTGACGCTGGCACTGCTTGACCGCGGCGAGCGCATACGCGGGGATCGCGTTCTCATCGACCATGACGGAGACGGAGCCGGTCTCGGGCAGAGTCACCTTCCATGCCTTCTTATAGAGGGCGAGGTAACGCTCGATCATGGTGCACATCTGCGCACGGGTGATGGGATCGTTAGGGGCAAACTTGCCGTTGCCCACACCATCCACGATCCTGTTGGCGGCCGCCCAGTTGATGGCATCGGTGTACCACTCGCCGGGAGCCACATCGGTGAATGCGCTCTGGCTGCGATCACCCTTTGCACCGTCGAAACGGAACAGAACCGTGACAAACATCGCACGGGTCATGTTCTCCGCGGGGGCGAAGGTCTTGTCCGCGACGCCGTTGAAGTAACCCTTCGACGTCACATAGTCTACGAACTGGTAGTACCAGTCGGATCTGCTGACGTCCGTGAAATCGTCAGCTTTTTCCGCCAGCGCTGTGGGCACCAGGGAAAAGACGATGCACAATGCCAGCAGAGCACTCAAGATACGCTGCTTTTTCATCTTCTTAACCACTCCTTTTTTTTACTGATGATCTTCGAGTACCGCAAAAGGGTGTCAGCGTTTCCGCCCCAAGCGCTGCTCGCAGCATCCAAAACCTGTCCCTGTCCGGGCGTGCGGATAGGCGCACGTACTGACAGTAATACAGTCTACATAAAGTCTATCAGCTATTTTCTCTTTTTGCAAGCAGTTCTTGCTTTTTTCTCTATATCCTTCCAGGGGTCTTACATTCGAAAATTAATCGCCGCGAATTGCTCGGACAAGTCTCACGTGAGACCGCCCTATCCCTCTTCAAAACAGGAGAACGCCGGATAGTAGCGCAGCGGGATGGGCTGTCCGAGCGCGGCGGAGCGGTTCTTGAGGATCTTGAGCTCCAGCTCGCGGGGATCCTTGCGCTTTTCCTCGTCGATGTTGAAGCCGGGCCGCCCCGCCCCGCGCGCCTGAAGTCCCATCAGCACGTCGGCGGAGTAGTCGATGCCGCCGGATTCCTTGAAGGCGTTCATGGAGACTTCCAGATTATAATTCTCGCGATTGAAGGAGGAAATGGCGAAGATGGTCAGCCCGCGCTGGCGCGAGAGCTTTTTCAGCGCGCAGACGATGCGGTCAAGGTTCTGCTTGTCCGTGAAATGAACGTCCACCGGGGCGATGATCTGGAGATAGTCGATGAGCACCACGGGCTTTTGTCCGGTCTCGGCTATGTGGCGCGCGACCTCCGCGCGGATGTAGTCCAGCCCCGTTTCGTGGTCGCCCTCGCGGAAATAGAGGTGCTTTGCATAGGAGGCGTAGCGCGTCTGCGCCAGCTCCAAATGCGCGAGATCCTGCGCACTGTAGCCCGCCCAGCGCCTGCCGTCTAAAACACCGCGCGCGGTCTTGGCAAGGCGGCGGCGCGCGGAGGTGTCGAGCAGGAAGGATTCGCGGGAAATGGAACGAGCCATCAGCTCCCATGTCATCATTTCAAGGGAGAAAATGAGAACGTCGCGCCCCTGCTTGGCAAGCTGATCGGCGATCTGCATACAAAAGGCGGTCTTGCCCAGCGAGCTGACCGCGCCGATCACATAAAGTCCGTCGTAAAGTCCGCCGTCCAGCGTCTGATCCAGCCCCTCAAAGCCGGTTTTGAGCGCGGGGCGCTTTGCCTGCGCCTCGATATAAGCGCGGAATGCCTCCATCTGCCCCGCGGCGGAGGTCTCGGCATAGGGGGGCGGCTGCTGTGCCTGCCGATCCTCGACCGCCTGCGCCAGAAATCGCGCCGCGCCCTCGCGGTCGGCGCAGAGAAATTCATTCAGATCCTTGCCGGTGGGAACGCCCGGGCAGCGGTACAGCCAGGGGAACTCCTCCGTGAGGGCGGCTGCCCACGCGTTGCCCGCCGCGTCGTTGTCCGTCAGCAGCAGGATGGGGGCGGGTCGATCCAGTCCGCGCAGCAGAACCGCCGCCTTTTCGCGGTTGCCCGCGCCGTTCAGCGCGGCGGCCCGATAGCCCAGCTCCTCTGCCGAGAGCGCGTCAAAGGTGCCCTCAAGTAGGAAGACCGGCTCCTCCCCGCCCGCAGTCAGCAGCTCCGGCTGGAAGAGGGGCGAAGGCTGTCCTTTTTCGTTGAGATAGCGCTTTTCCGCGACGGCGCGGCGCACGCAGCGCCCGTTTTCGCATGGCAGCACCACGCAGTCATACTCAGGGTCGTAGCCAAGGCGGAATCTCGTCACCGTGGCGTCGGAAAGCCCGCGTTTGGCAAAATAATCGGTTTTTCGGCGGTGAGAAAAGCAGCTTTCGGGGTAGGAGGCGGGCAGCGTTTCCCTGCTCAGGCGGTCAGCGGGGCGTGCCTCTCCCGCGTTGCCGTGCCCGTAGCGCTTGCTCGCAAGCGCCAGAGCGTCGTGCGGCGAGGTGAGGTTTTCGTCGATTGCCAGCAGATCGAAGAGATCATAGTCCGCGCCGCAGGCAAAGCAGTGTACTTTCTGCCGCTTTGCGTCGTATCCCATGGAGGGATCGCAGTCGAGATGCTTTGGATTCAGGCAGCGAAAGCGCTTTTGCGGGTCAATACCCCGGTCGTAGAGATAGTCAACGATGCGGGGGCGCAGGTCGTTAAAGGTGTCCGGCATGGGATCGCCTCCTTTTCTTGTCGTTAATTATAGCATAAGACCCCGCGGAGGAGCGATTCCCGCGAGGTCTGTAAGATATCTTAAGATATCAATAAGGGGATTTTCGGTAAAAAAAGAAAATCCGGAAAAAATTAGATGAAACAAATATAAAAGTATGATTCGACAGAAAATATCGGTATAAAAGTTTGAAAAACATGGAAAAATGGATTGGGCGATTTTGGGTCTCCTGCACGACTTGAGGTCGGCTTTGCACGAAATGAAGTCGTCTTGGCACGGCTCGAAGTCGGAATTGGACAGGCTGTGACCCTCGTTTTTTCCACAGGATGGGCACAGACGGTGGAGAACCTCCGTGAAAAGTAGGCGTTTTGGTGGGAAAATCGGACTTTTGTCGTCAAATTTCCGTTTTTTGTGGATATCTTTTCCACGGATGTTTTGCCTTCCAATCAGCGGCCGCGCAGAAATTTGAGGAATTCAGACGTGGTTTCGTGCAGTTGCTGAGGGGTCACTGCGTGCTCTGGGGCGGCTTTTTAGCGGGCTTTTTCTTCGCCTCGATCTGCTTGACCGTCTTGTTTTTTTCGATTTGCTGGATGTAGCTCTGCATGGTGGCGTCAATGCCGACGTTCATCTTGCCGCCGAGGAAGGTATTGATGTCGTCATAGTCGAAATCCATGTGGATCGAGCCGCCTGAGACGTCCTCGATCTCCTCCACCGCCTTATTGAACGGGCGGATGATCGCCTCGTCATAGTTGCGGTTTTTGACGTCCTCCTTGGTCGGCAGGCCGATGTAGTGGATGATGTCCTGAATTTTTACGCGGAAGCTGCCGTCGTCATCGACGGGCGCTTTCCGCGCGCGGTAGAAGAGATAAAACGCCATGCGGTAGGCATTTTCGCTCAGATGACCCATCCAGTCGGGGATCAGCTGGTAATACTGGGTCAGGAAGTGGCGCACGTTCTCGGCGAAGGAAATGCGCACCTCGCCGGTGTACTTTTTGATGGATGCCTCGGTCGCCAGATGGGTGATATAAAAGGATTCAAAATACTTTTTGAAGGATTCCGCGGTGATCTTCATGCCTGTGATGGACTGCATATTCTTCTTGATCTGGCGGTAGGCGGCGTCTCTGGAGCGGAGCCCCGCCCAGTCCATATATTCCTCGATAGTAAAGCTCGCGGTGCTGTTTCGCCAGTTGTCAGCGTTGCCGCGCATCAGGGTGTAGATCAGCAGGCGGTGCGCCGTCCAGGAGAGATTTTTCGTGTATTCCGCGACGGCCTCAAAGATGATGGTCATTTCGTAATCCTTGTTGCGGTAGCGGATGTTCTGGTTGCCGTAGGCGTCAGGCTCGGAATAGGTCACGGTGATGCCGTTGGAGGAGGGATGAAATTCCCTGCCGCGCTTCATATTCGCCCAGACGCCGCAGATGAAATAGGTGGCGGGGCTGTTGCCCAGCACATCGTATTCCTGCACCCTCGCGGTGACGGTCTTATCAAAAATATCCAGCAGCGTGGCGGCGAACGTGACGGTCTCCGACGCGCCGATGGTCACCGCCTCTGCCACCGCCTCCGGCGAAGACAGATCGTGTGTCTGAAGATAACTGTCCATCAGGGGGTAAATGTCGCCGAAGTCAAAGACGTTCATCTGATTTTTGAACTTTCTGGGGTGCTCTTTTTCCAGCGGCTTCAGCTTGTTGTATGTATCCAGCATCTCCTGAAACTGTTCGGTCTCCAGAAAACGCAGGGGGGTGTCCTTCAATTGCTCTGCCGGTTCGGGGAACTGGGACATGGTGCGACCCTCCTTTTGCGAAAAGATTGCTTTTTTAGAACCTTAGTATAGCATAAGTTAAAAAAAAGGGAAAGAAAAAGTTTTTTTCGCAAATCGCGAGGAAAATATTCTCATCGCTCGGACAGGTCTCACGTGAGACCTGTCCGAGCGGCGCGTTATTTGTCTGTCAGCAGCGGCTGCCGTTGATGATCTTTCGGATCTGGCGCTCGCTAAGGCGGAATTGGGCCGCGAGACTTCGGTAGTTAGAGCCATTAAACAGAGCGCGAATGTCCCGATCGCGGGCGCCGCGCTCCAGCGATTCCCGCTTGGGAACGTACAGCGTTTGTCCGCCGCACAGCAGCGTCAGGTGGACGAACGCCTCCATACCGATGGCGTCCACGATGTCTCGGTACTCCTCCGGGATATCGTCCGTGCGGATGTGGCGGGCAGGGGGGATGCAAGTGGTAGACATAACATTTTTCTCCTCTCTGAAATCAGGTGTGAAACAGGACGAGTTCCTAAGTCTCACGTGTGACTTGTCCGGCTTTGTCCAAAGAACTGTTTCTACCATTCAGCGCCGCCGAGGGAGGCGTTGTATCCTTCGGTCGAACAGAGCGGAAAATTTATTCCTTTTCGCGAGAGAATATCGCTTGTAAAAAACAAAGAGAAAATTGTCCAAGTGTCGCCGCTGCCATTCTGAGCTTTTCCGGAGTGATGAGAAAAAGGGCGGAAGACCGACTTGGAAACGTGCAGTTTGCTGTGTGTAATTTTCGGAATTCCGACGTGCTCTCGTGCATGATGTTTTAGGCAGATGTTTGGAAAAGTACGACTTGAAAACGTGCAGATGAGAAGAAAATCAGTTCCAAGAGATTGGATATCGGCGCGTGATTAAAACACCAGATGTAGTGAATTTGGACAAGTCTCACGTGAGTTTTTGTGGGAAGGCGTTTCGATTTCGGCAAGAAATCAAAAGAAGTCTGCACGAAACCAAGTCGGAAATCAGCTGGAACAGGGAAGCGTGGGTGCACGAAACCAAGTCGGAATTCGTCGAAGGCAGGGGAGAGCGCTGCACGAAATCATGTCGGAATTCGTCGGGGAAAGGGGAAAGCGGGCGCACGAAACCAAGTCGGAATTCGTCGAGAAGATGGAGGAGATGCCGCACGAAACTAAGTCGGAATTTGTCAGAAGCAGGGGAACGGGCGTGCACGAAATCATGTCGGAATTCGTCGGTTTGTGGGAGGCGTCCTCCCCGTCACTGCCAGCGCGTTCGCCATCGGACAGCAGGGGAGAGGGGGGAGCGACTTTCCTCGCAGCGGCGAAAAAGGCGGTGCCGGAAAAGAAAAAAGTATCCGACACAAGTCGGATACTTTTATATGAAAACTGATTTTGATGTAGTTTGCTTTCAGAAGGTCAGTCGTCCAAAACCATTTTGAGCGTCTCCACGGTGCGGCGCAGCTCCTCCAGATTTTCAAGGCAGGTGTCAAGCTTTTTCCTGGCGGTGTCCTTGTCCACGTCCGTGCTGAGATCCAGCTCCTTCAGTTGGGCGATGCTGCGCCGGACCGATCTTCCGAAGGAGTCGACCGTCCGCAGAGGGTTGGCGCTCTGGGCGGGCTTTGCCGGGGGAGGGGGGAGTTCGGCTGCCTTTGCCCATGCGATGGCGCGGTGCACCAGCGCGGGCAGGTCGCCCTTGGCGTCGTTCCGGGCAACATACTCCTCTACGACGGGCTGAAGATGGATGTTTTTCTGACGCGCCAGCTCATAGGCGTCGGTCATGGTCATCTGCCCATGCTCCGCCCACGCGGTAACGGTCTCATCCAGATTCAGAAGATCCAGATACCGCTCCACGGTGGCGCGGCTCAAATCGACCTGAGATGCCATCAGCTCCGACTGCTCCTTCACATTATCGGGGAGCCCGCCCTCTTCCGCCAGCGTGCTGCGCAGGGTCTCCAACTGGCGCGCCATGTCGAAGGCGGAGATATTCCGGCGGTGGATGTTGGCGCCCATCAGCGCCCGCAGCTCGGAAAGCTTACTGTCGTAATGGCGGATCTTGCAGGGCACGGTGACGCGGCCCAGCTTTCGGGAGGCGTGGACGCGCCGGTGACCGCTGATGATGCGGTAACGGCCTTCCGTGTCCGACGGGGTGACGATGATATCCTCCAGCAAGCCGTCCTTCTCCATGGAGTGCATGGTGGAGAGGAATTCCTCATCCTCCGCCATGGAAAAACGGTTCAGGGGGTTGTCCTCCAGCGCGTCCAGCGGGATCTGGTGGGTGAATTCACCGTTCACGGCGCTGGCATTGGCGGTGGTCTTTTGCAGCGTGGAGAAAATGGAGGGATTCTTCTTGCTCGCCATTCATCAGCCCCCCATTCTTTCAAGCATTTCGTCGCACAAAGCGGCATAGTCGACAGTCGCGGCGCAGCGGGGAGAGAAGAAGCAGAGGGGCTGGAGCGCCAGAGGCGCTTTTTTGACGTCAATATTCTTGCGGATGAAGGTGCGGAACGCAAGATCGGGCAGCATGGCAGGGAAGTGGGAGATCATTTCCTTATCGAGACTGGAGCAGACCTCCACCGCCGTCATAAAGATGCCCAGCACGCGAATGTCGGGGTTGGCGATCTCGCGGACGGACTGGATGGTTTCCAGCATCACGTCATAGCCCTCGATGGAGTTCTTGTCCACCTTGATGGGGATGAGAACATACTCAACGGCGACCAGCACGTTGATGTTAAACAGGCTTTCGAGAGAAGGGGAGCAGTCGAAGAATACAAAATCGTATGTATCGGGAAGCTGCGGCAGCAGGCGGCGCAGGGTGGTGTCCCGGCCGAAGGGCATTTCCTGCATGGCTGCCAGCGCCGGCGCCAGCAGACCGCCGCCACGGATGAGATCGAGGTTTTCGATGCTGGTGTGGCAGATGGTGTCCGCCAGGACGGCGCTTTTGGATACGATCACGTCGGTCAGGGTGAAGGGGGGAACTTCCGTTAGCTGGAGGTTGCTGGTGGCGTTGCCCTGAGTGTCCATGTCCACGATGAGAACCTTCTTGCCGCGGCGAACCAGCTCGCCCGCCAGATTGATGGCGCTGGTGGTCTTGCCGGTGCCGCCCTTCTGGTTCATGACAGCGATCGTTTTCATAACTGGCTCCCTCCGTTCTTTTCCAGCTCCTCGATGCTGGCGACCTGCTCCAGCACGCTGTCCAGGATCAGCTGGCTCATGCTCATGTGCAGCTTGGCGGCAGCCATCTTGATGCGTGCCCGTTCGTCCTCCGTGGCGTAGACCAGCAGCTTGATCTTCTTTTCCTGTTCCATCGACAAGACCTCCGTTCGTGCGTCGTTTGATGTCGTTCCTTGAAAATTCCAGATGAAATCGTTTTGCACGGCTGCGGGCTGGCCCGCAGCAACCGCTCGTTGCCAACATTATGACATTATAATGTCATGCCGTCAAGAGGAGAATGGTCGAAATGATGTCATAACGAAAAAATTTTTACTGCATATTGATGGCGTGTCGTGATTCTGAGAGTTAGGTCGGAAGCGTTCTTCCAAAATTTGATGAATAATAGAAGAATAGGGGGGAGCAAATATGATTTATTTCAAAGATTGGGAGATCTCACACGACGGCAGTATTCTGGCACGCCAGTACGACCACCTTTCCCGTGTGCTGCTGGTGCGCGGCACGCCGCAGGGCTATGACTGGGAGATGCGGGTACGGAAGGGGGACTGGTACGAGACCATTCCCCTGAGCCCCATGGAGGGGGACGTGGGCTGTGTGCTGACGGAAAAGCATCTGGCGCTGTGGGGCTGGTACAGCTTGCAGCTGGTGGGAACGCTCCGCACCGACGGCGTGACCGTACAGCACAGCAATGTGATCAGCGTTTTTGTGGCGGAAAGTCTTACAGACGGGGATTGGCCGGCCTCGCCCAGCGAGTTCACCCGGTTGGAGTCCAATGTTCGGGAGATGAATGGTCACCCGCCCATCCCTGGTGAAAACGGCTTTTGGATGCTGTGGGAACTGGATAGCCACAGCTACAAGGAGAGTGCTTTCCCACTGCCGAAGGGACTGGATGGCATAAACGGCAAGGATGGCGTAAACGGCAAGGACGGGACAGACGGAAGAAATGGGACAGACGGCAAGGACGGCGTGGACGGCAAAACGCCGATTCGCGGCGTGGACTACTGGACCGAGGACGATGTAAGCGCCATGCGGGAATACATCGACGGACGGCTGGGGGTGGTCGAAAATGGCACTTACTGACAAGCTGACGGCGATCGCGGACGCGATCCGCGCGAAAAACGGCGGCGCGGACAAGCTGACGCTCGCGCAGATGCCGGAAACCATCGCGAATATCCAGACTGGGACGGACACGGGCGACGCGACGGCGGAGGCGGGCGATGTGCGCAAGGGCAAGACCGCCTACGCCAAGGGGCAGAAGCTGGTCGGCACGCTGGAGGAGAGCGGGGGCGGCAGCTCCGCTTATGTGGTCGGCGCGCCGGTATTGTTCACGCTCACCGGCTGGGACACCGCCGAGCAGGGGACGACCTACACCTTGACCGCCGAGGGCTACAAGATCGGCGAAAACGGCGTGCAGCTCGGCCTGCCGTCCGATTCCTCTACCGTCAACACGCAGGCGGTGGTGGCGGCGGCGCTGACCATTGTGAACACCGCTGTTACCGCTCCGAACAAGAATACAAACACGGTGGGCTTCACCACCATCACCATTTCCGCTGTGAACGCGCCGAGCCGGGAACTGACCGTCGCCATCTTCGGGCTTGAAGAGGCGGAACGTGTCACGGTGACGGAGCCCGTCATCGAGGGCATCTCCGTGCCGGTTGCGCGCAAATATCCCGCGAAGGTCGTCCGGGAGGGCAGACAGTTCGCCGGCACGGTCGCGTGGTCGCCGAACGCTGTGGCATTTAACTACGCTACGGTCTACACGGCGACCATCACGCTGAAGGCAAAGGTCGGATATACATTTGACGGCGTGGCGGAGAACTTCTTCACGGCAGCGGGCGCGGCGAGCGTCAGCAATGCTGCGAACAGCGGCGTTGTGACCGCCGTTTATCCGGCGACCGCCGAGAAGGGGGCGAAATCGTGAACCGGCTGAACCATGTTGCGGTCATCGCCGACGGAAACGGACGCTGGGCGGAGCAGCGCGGTCTGGAGCGCTCCTTGGGGCACGAGCAGGGCTTGAACAAGGTGGAGGACATGATGCACTGGTGCGTGGACATGGGCATTCCGGCCCTGTCTGTCTACTGCTTTTCGTGGGAGAACTGGAATCGGCCCAAGGAGGAGGTGGACGCGCTCTTTTCCATGGCGAACCGGTATTTTGAACGGTATCGGGAATTTGTGGAAAACAACATCCGCGTCCTCATTTCCGGGACGGGCAAGCGCGTGCCGCCTGAGAGCATCGAAAAAATGGAGCGCATCCAGCGCGAGACCGCCCACTGTGACGGCCTGACGCTGAACCTGTGCTGCAACTACTCCGGGCGGATGGAGATCGTGGACGCCGTTGCCAAGGGCGCGCGGACGGAGGAGGAGATCACGGCGGCGCTGTATCAGGATCTTCCCGAGCCTGACCTCATCATCCGCACGGGCGGCTTTCAGCGGCTTTCCAACTTCCTGCTGTGGCAGTCCGCCTATTCAGAGCTTTACTTCACCGAAACGTTGTTCCCGGACTTTTCCCTTGGAGAGTTCTGCCACGCGGTCAAGCGCTACGGCAGTGTCAGAAGAAAGCGGGGCGGGGTATGAGCTATACATCCAATCAGTACAAGTATCTGCTGCTGAAGCGGCTCCAGCGGCATTTTTCCATGGGCAACGCCTACGACAGGGCGTATACACAGAGCTTTTTCTGGGAGCTGTTCGACGATTCCGTGACCGTTACAGAGGAGGCCTATCAGAACTTCTGCCGCCTGATGGACGACGAGCTCGCGCTCTGCGCGGAAAAGGGCTGGTATACCTGCAACAGCATTCCGCAAAAAGACATAAAAGAGCATGGGCTTTTGCTCACAAAGGCGTTCGCGGAGATCGGCGTCACGCTGAAGATCGGATTTCCCTCGATCGAGGAGGGAACGGCGACCTTCACAAAACCGAATGGCGCGGTCATGGTCTACACGGTCTCGCCGGGAAACAGTGCGGGCTTCAACTATTTCTACATCAACGCAAGGGCGGGCACGGAGTACCAATATGCCGCAGCGTCGGCGCCTGCCTACAATATGCAGGGGATGGACGTGCCGGAGGAGCTGGGAAACCCGAAGATCGCTGGCCCCGGGACATATTGGAGCTACAACGCGGGAACGAAAACGGTGACCGTTTCCGGCGAGGGGGCCTACGCGGGTGCGGCGAAGGACGAGCAGCTTGGCAGCGGGCTGTATCATACGGTGATCCTCGGCGCGAACGTTTCCCGTCTGCTGAAGGAGTGCGTGATCCCCGGTGCTTCGGCGCTGGTGCTGCTGCGGCCCTCGGACGCAGGCTTTGCGGTCGACCCGCAGTTCAACCGCAGCGAGAAGCTGAACGTTTACACAGACTGCACTGCCGCCATTGAAGCGATGAAAGCGGTGGAAAAGCCGGAGAACATCACGCTGCACAGCTTGTCGGAGTGGAACGGATAGGAAAAGGGGCGCTTGGCGCGCTATGCGCCCTCCCCTATATTGAACAAAAATTTGATTTTGTTCAATTATTCAACCATGTTCCCCTCCGCGCGATCCTATGGAACGCCCATGGTCGGAGACGCGGAAAATCAGGTGCTTGTGGTATCTGTCGTTTTCTGCTATACTATATCCAACTTTTTGCGGTGTGGAGGTGTCAGCCCGATGACGGATACGGAACAGAGCTTATTGGCCCTCCTGCGCCGCGCCCTCTTTGGATGTGAACTGCCGCTGCCGCCGGATGCGGACTGGCAGAGCATTTTTGAAGAGGCCGCCAGCCACAGCGTTCATCTGCTGGTTTATGACTGCCTGACGGAGCGGGAGCGAGCTGCCCTCCCCAAGGAGACAGCCGCCCTCTGGCGGCAGGAGGTGCTCTCCGCCATGTGGTATAACGAGCAGCTCTTCGGCGAGCAGCAGGAGGTGCTGAAGGCACTTTCAGGGCTCCCCTGCGTGATCTTGAAGGGCAGTTCCTCTGCCGCGTGCTATCCACGGCCGGAGCTGCGCTGCGCTGGGGACATTGACCTGCTGCTCTTCCCCGCCGATGTAAAAAAAGCGGAGGCGATCCTCTGCGCCAGGGGCTATTGTCCGCCGGAGGACAACCATCCCTTCCATCGCTCCATGCATCGGGAGCAATTTCTCGTGGAGCTGCACTTTGAGCCGCCCGGTATCCCTTTGGGCGCCAGCGGTGCGCCTTTGCGCGAGTATTTCCAGAATGCTGCGGGAGAAGGGATCTTTCGCGGCGGCCTTCCCGTCCTGCCGCCGGAACGTCAGGCTGTTTTGCTGTTGCTTCACAAGCTGGAGCATATCACAAGCAGCGGACTGGGGCTGCGGCAGTTCTGCGATTGGGCGGTGTTTGTCCACCGTGATATGACGCCGGAGCGGTGGGAGGACTTGCTGCCAAAGCTGTCCCGATTCGGACTTCTTCCCTTCGCGCGGGTCGTCACCCGCATCTGCGTGGAGGAGCTTGGCCTGCCGCGGGAGGATGCCCCGTGGTGCATGACCGCGGATGAGGCGCTGTGCCGCGCGCTGCTTGCGGATATCCTGCGCACCGGGAACTTCGGCTGCAAGGAAGAGCGCTACGGGCAGCGGCTCTTTACCGATGGGCGGGCGGAAAATCGACTGGTCAGCTTCCTCCGCACGGGCGTTGAGACCTGCCATACCCACTGGCCCGCCTGCAAGGAGCATCCCCTCCTGCTACCTGTCGCGCCTGCCGTGTTGGTGCTGCGCTACCGTGAGCAGAGAAAGGCGGGAAAACGCCCGCCGTTTCGCCCCTTTGCCGCGTATCGCGGCGCCGGGGAACGTCAGAAGCTTTACCACGCCCTTCACCCCTTTGAACCGGAGGACGCGGGATAGAACGGAATAGAGGGAGGCTGCGCTTCACAAGCGCAGCCTCCCTTTTTGGCATGGAATTACCCTTCGCTGAGCAGGAAGTCCAGCGCCTTTACGATTTTGATACCGTCCACGTCGCTGATAAGGTCGCAGTCCATGGCAATTACGATCTTTTCGTAATTGTCCTGCACAGCTTGCAGCGGCGCAAGCTCCCGTGCGCGGGTTTCGGGGGCGTTCATGTTGTCGGTGACTTGGATATACTTTTTCTCGTTCATCTTCGTTGCGATGAAGTCAATCTCCTTTTCACCGACCTTGCCGATGGCCACCTCATAGCCACGCCGCAGCAGTTCAAAATAAACGATATTTTCCAGAATGTGTCCCACATCGCCGCCCCGGTTTCCTAACAGATAGGTGCGGAGGCCGGGATCGACGATATAGTATTTGCCCAACGTCCGCAAGTAGTCCTTTCCCTTGATGTCAAACCGCTTGACCTCATAAAAGATATAGGACTCCAACAGTGCATCAATGTAGGCAGAGATGGTCTGCACCGCAGGCTTGGCCTTTCTGCCATCATCCAACAGGCCCTCGCTGACAAGGGTGCGCCCGATGGACGCAGCCGAGGTGTTGTTGCCGATGTTGTCAGCCAGAAACAGAATGATCTTGCGAAGCAGCAGCGCGTCGGTGACGGCCCGCTGTTCTTTCCGTTTGCCGCGTTCCAGAATATCCCGCACAACAACAGCGGAATAAATGCCGTCCAGCAGCATATTGGCGCGCTCCTGATCCAGCTCCGCCTCGGCCAGTGCGGGCATACCGCCAAACTGTGCGTAGGCTTCAAACAGGTCGCGCAGCTCATACGCTTCGCCGTCTTTTCCCTTGGCGCGCTGTTTCATAGTGCCGTTGGGGGCTTTGTACTCCTCCAGCAAATAGCCGTGGAAGTCCAAAAACTCGCGGAAGGACAGCGGCAGCATCTTGATCTCCACATAGCGTCCGGACAGATACGTGGACAGTTCGGAGGAAAGCAGGTAGGCGTTGGAACCGGTCACATAAATGTCGCAATCCAGATCCACACGGAAGGAATTCACGGCATCCTGCCAGTCCCGAACCTTCTGCACCTCGTCTAAAAACAGGTAAAGCCGCTTGCCCTTGGGTGCGCGTTCCATCACATACTGATAAAGGCTCTTACTGTCCATGTCTGCAAACTGCATGGACTCAAAGTTCATCGAGAGGATCTGTTCCTCCATGACGCCTTGTTCCCGCAGATGTGCCATCATCAATTTCAGCAGGCTAGATTTGCCGCAGCGCCGGATTCCGGTCACGACCTTGATGACCTCCATATCCTGAACGGAAATGAGCTTATCAAGGTACTGCGATCTGTTTTTTAACTCCATGATTCTGTCACCACCTTTGTCAGCCATTATATCACCCCCTTTGCGTCAAGTAAAGTTTTTAACATCAATGTGAATAACTTTTTTCTTGTCGAAATTATTCACATCAATACTACTTCTGTCGAGCCTGCGCCCCGCGGTATCGCCGCCTCACGCACTGAGCCTGAGACGCAGCAGATTGGTTCGGGCGACGAGCTTGGACTTGCGCGGGTACGGGATGCACTGCATCGCGGTGCTCCCTGCCTCGCGGCTTCCCACGAGGATGACCTCCTTCCGCGCTCGTGAGATCGCGGTGTAGAGCAGATTGCGATACAGCATTTTTGCAGTCGCCGTGCTCACCGGCATGAGGATGGCGTCATACTGGCTGCCCTGACTTTTATGCACCGTCAGCGCATAGGCGAGCGCAAGGCGCGGTGGGGGCGCGTCGTCATTGGCAGCGCCGTATTTCTCCACACAGTCGATCTGCCAGGTCTTCAACGTGACTCTGACCGCAAGCGTGGCGACACGGTGAGGCTTCTCTCCGCGAATATACAGCACGCCGACATCGCCGTTGCAGATGTTGTAATAGGAGTTGTTCTGCGTAACGATGACACGGTCGCCGTCACGGAATGCTCCCCATGTCTGCTTTTCCGCTGTCAGCGGGTTGACTTCATTTTGCAGGCGCGTGTTGAGCGCCTGTACGGAAAAGTCGGTTTTGGCCTTCACCGGAGAGAGGACCTGAATGCTCTCGCCCGCCCGGTATTCTTGCATTCCATCCCAAGGGAGATGAGGGAAAGATATTCGTTGAAATGTTGATAGGTTAATTGCGAAACATTTCAGTGAGCGGCGCACGACGTCTCCCCCACGTTGCGAATCATCCGCGTGATCGTGTGCCAATAGAGGGTGAAATCCTCCCTTTGCGGGGCTTCACTTGAATCGTTGAGCCTTAGCTGAAATTATTTGTCGAATTTTGTATTTTATCAGTTATAACTGATAGATTTGCAATTTCGGCATTGATTTTCATTTGTAAGTGTGATATCCTATGACCAAATACGGAAGGAGGGCGAGGCTTTATGATCAAACGCGAACTGTATATGAGCCGCATCCGCCCATTCATCGGAACGGAGTTGATCAAGGTCATGACCGGTATTCGCCGCTGCGGAAAGTCGGTCATGTTGGAGCTGATCCAACAGGAACTCACGGAGTCCGGCGTCAGCCCGGCGCAGTTTATCTCCATCAACTTTGAGGATATGAGCTATTCTCATCTGCAAACCGCGCAGGCTTTGCATGATGAGATCACCGCAAGAGCCGCAGAAATAGAAGGCAAGGTCTACCTCTTTTTCGATGAGATTCAGGAGGTCAAGGGCTGGGAGAAGTGCATCAACTCTCTCCGCGTCTCATTGAACTGTGACATCTACATCACCGGCTCCAATGCAAAGCTGCTGTCCGGTGAGCTTGCGACCTATTTGGGCGGACGGTATGTGGAGTTTGTGATCTATCCGTTCTCATTCGGGGAGTTCATGGAGCTATATCGCTCGATCACACCCGATGCGTCCATCCAGCAGTGTTTCCAAAAGTATCTACTTGCCGGAGGGATGCCCTACCTCGCAAATCTCCGCTATGCGGATGCGCCGTCCAAGCAATATCTTCACGATCTGTTCAACTCTGTCCAGCTCAAGGACATCGTGAAGCGGAATAAAATCCGGGATGTTGACTTGCTGGAGCGGATCATTGCCTATGTGATCGCCAATGTGGGAACGACCTTCTCGGCGACCTCGCTTGCGAAGTTCCTGAAAAACGAGCAGCGCACCGTTGCCCCGGAAACGATCCTGAACTATATCAAATACTGCTGCGAGGCGTACCTATTTTATCAGGTGAAGCGGGAAGATTTGCAGGGCAAACAGATCCTTGCCTCCAATGAGAAGTATTATATTGCCGATCACGGCATCCGCGAGGCAGTCTTTGGCGGCAATATGCGGGACATCAATCTCATTTTGGAGAATATCGTCTATCTTGAGCTGCTGCGCCGGGGTTATGAAGTGACCGTTGGCAGGACGGGCGATAAGGAAATTGACTTTGTATGCGACAAGCGCGGCGAAAAGCTGTACGTTCAGGTGTGCTATCTGCTCGCCTCCGACGAAACGCTCAACCGCGAGTTCGGCGCGTATGACGCTATCCGCGACAACTTCCCGAAGTACGTTGTTTCTCTCGATGAGTTCGACATGAGCCGAAACGGGATCAAGCACCGGAATATTCGGGACTTTCTCTTAGCGGAGGAATGGAACTGAAGAAGAAATCTGAAAATTGCGATCATGTCACCTGTCAGGTAAAGATGGCAGCGGATAACGGGTATCCGGTGTAAGCCGGATGCCCGTTACTTTTTGCGCGCATGAAAAGCTAACAGATTTATTTGCGGCTTCCCGATATAATTGTGAATTCGTGTCTACTTCTACTTGACAGATGCACATCTTGAACGGTGCTCCCGCCTTTGTGCTATGCGCATTTCTTATGCAATCACATCGGCACGCGCGGAAAAATATTAGCGAAAAATCTTCAAAAGGACAGCTATTGTCTATGCGATATGATATAATAAACGCATAAGCTGTCGGTGATCCTCGAAATTCAGAATTTATGAGGCGGGATCTCCGGCGCAGCTCTCTTTCGTCTGCGACGCCATCCGCGCATCCCTTATGTTACCGAATCGCAGCAGTAATTGATATGATCGACAAATTTTTAAATAGATAGGATGTGTTTTGCGCTTTTCGGCATAGATACATCCGGTTGGAGAAACGAATGGACACAACAGTTGTGAAAGCCGAGCGATTGCTGCAAATATACTCCAAGCTTGTCAATGGCGAAGTCCTAAAGAAAAAAGAATTGGCGCAGCACTTTCATGTCACGGAACGGAGCATCCAGCGCGACTTGGAGGCGTTGCACTGCTTTTTTGCGGAGGAGGGGCTTGCTCAGGATGTGGTGTACGACAGGCGGGCGTGTGGGTATCGTATGGAAGCTCCGGCTTTAAGGACGCTGGAAAACAGCGAGATCCTCGCGGTCTGCAAAATTCTTCTGGAGAGCCGTTCCATGCGGCGGGATGAAATGTTCCCAATTCTGGATAAATTGGTTGACTGCTGTGTGCCGGCACAAAATCGCAAAGCGGTGCGGGAGCTTCTCGCCAACGAGAAGCATCACTACATTGAACCGCACCACGGGCAGCCTGTACTGACCGGGATGTGGGATCTGGGACAGGCGATCCAGAATCACAAGATGGTAGAAATTGAATATGAGCGGCTGAAGGAGCCGCATCTGGTCACACGCAAGGTCAAACCCGTGGGCATCATGTTCTCGGAGTATTACTTCTACCTCACCGCATTTCTGGAGGACAAGGATCACTTCGAAAACCCGGATGACCTGTTCCCTACCATATACCGTATCGACCGCATCAAGTCTTTGCGCGTGCTGGACGAACACTTCAGCGTTCCCTATAAGGACCGCTTTCAGGAGGGTGAGTTCCGCAAGCGGGTGCAGTTCATGTACGGCGGCAGGTTGGAGTGCATCCGCTTCAAGTACACAGGACCGTCCATCGAGGCGGTGCTCGATCGGCTCCCCACGGCGGAGGTCGTGGAGCAGACTGAGGACGGCTGGATCGTCAAGGCTGAGGTGTTCGGCAAGGGCATCGATATGTGGCTGAAAAGCCAGGGAGAAAATGTAAAAGCGATTTTTCCCATCGAGCAAATGTAAATAGCAGAACCAAATTTATCGTAAATTCTAAGAAAAAAGGTGATGTAATGGACATTCTTGAGTATATAAGATCCGGGAAAGCCGATGAGGTCGATCTTCTTGAATATGTTACGGATAACGATGTGGAAATAGCGGTTGCGGCCGCTGAATCTCCCCTTGCAACAGAGCCGATCATTGATATAGCCGCACATGATGCAGACCGCCGTGTCAGATATGCAGCAGTCAGAAATCCCAACATTGGGCTTAAAACCTTGCGCCTGTTGGCCAATGATGAGGATGAAGACATTGCGTGCTTTGCAAAAGCTCGATTGGAGGAGCAGATATGAACTGGTATTGTGAGAAATGCAAGAGGATCCATCTGTCAGAGGAAATGTGCCCCCAAATAAAGAGACAACTGTCGCAGCATCCCGAATGGATCGCTGAGGCTGCGAATTTTACAACAGTTGCAGGAGAAAATTTTCTTGTTTCGAGTCAGGCATTGGATGCAGTAGCCAAAAATATAAACAACATCGCCGGCACGAATCTGTCTTATGAAGGGACGCAGCAGTTCACAAGAGATATTCAAGTCTTTCGGCGGTTAAATGATGAGCCTTTTTCAAGATCGGGGCACTTCGCCTCCCCGTCAGGCGCCAAGTCATACTTTGAAAACGTCCTTAAAATCTCTGAGAATAAGCCGCGGGCCTTAACGTCATTTGAAGCAAAGCTCACGGGATATAGCCAGGAAGTGGACTGGGTACGCCAAAAGCATGGCGAATTGGCATCCGTGATGCAAAAAAGCGAACTGTTAAACAACAATGCGCCCGGCATTGATGGGATCACCATCAATCGCTTTACAGGGAAGGAAATCAGCAGCACGACAATAAAAGCATCGATCAATCCGATGACATCCAACAGCACGGGGATCAAGGATGTGCAGGAGGCTATTCGCAAAGGGACCGCTTCAGAGGACGTTATAATTTACGGACCGGTAGGGACAAAGGAGGCTGCACGAGAAGCGGGGCTGAAGAATCCTGTTGTTGAAAAAAACACTACCGAACAAATTCAAAGCTCAAACAAGCGTCTCGAGAGGAAAATTCTGGATGGCGAGGCAGTCACATCACCGACGATCCAGCAAGTAGGCTCCAAAATGCTGCAAGGAGCTGTAGTGGGAGCGGCGGTCGCCTTGACGGTTTCCGCGATATCATCCTACGCGCGATATAAAATGGGGGAAATAGACCGGGAGACGGCATGGAAAAATATAACCGAAGATACTGCCGGCGGCTTGCTGGTCGGTGCGGCAATGGGAGCGGTTACGATATTCTTGCCGGGTGGTGCGATCGGCTTTATAGCAGGAGCGGCAATAGGCTTGTATGTAAGCAAGACTTGTACAAATCTTTTGGATGAGGTGTTCGGAAAGGGCTCTTACGCTGCTATACTGAATTCCTCGGGCTATGTTTATGGTATGACTATGAATCTTGCAGAGTATTACGCAAAGATCAAGCGGCATGATGATCATGCAAGGGAAAACTTGAAGCAAGCCCAAAGTTTGCAGCAGAGCATTGATAGAAATTTTGATTTATTCGAACAAATGAAAGGAGAGTAATTCCTGCTATGAGTGAAGAGCTTTATCTGAAAAACCGGGAAAACGAATTTTCCAAGGACGATTTTGATTCGATCCAAGAAGCGATTACAACACTTTCCTCAGCATCACAGGATCAATTTGAGGAAATTAAAAAGGAAAAATGGTTTACGCGCCTTTTTGACATGGTCACGTTTTCTCAGAAGGGAAAGGAGCGCCTTGCAGCGCAAATCGGCAGCGTCGCACAAGCCCAGCAGATCCTGCTTGAAATCCTTCTCAGGCTGTCTTCCAATGATGAAAAAATATCGGATATGGTTGTAAACTCCATGGCCGATATTAAAAAAATGCAGGGACAGGATCTGTATCTTCTCTCGAAAATCAATCAGTTAGAGAATATAACATTAGGCATCAAGGCGGATATGGATATCAAGGCTTTGCCCAAATCCGCAGGCAAAGTGCTGACCGCTTGTTTCTACCACATCAATCAGGAACTTGACGATGATACCATTTCCGAATCGCAGCAGAGGTATGCCAACGCGGTACTTGAATACTTGGGCGAGGAATATCAGAATGTTGACGATTTGGACAGCGCGTTAAGTCGCTTCGATGAGTCGGCCCGCAAAATGATGTTGACTTGCTGCATGGAATATCTGTTTTTGGGCGATCGTTCTTTTGCCCTATGTGAAAGATTTCAGTCATTCATTGACGACTTTAACATTGGCAACAAGACGGTCAAGACTATCGAAAAACGTATCCTTGCGCTTTACAGGCTGCGTGGAGAGGATGGCTTTATAAGCAAGTATAGGATGACATCTTTTGAGAAGATCGAGGAAACCTTCCAAGTTGATTTTCTTGAGCGTTCCGATTTAACGGATCAAGGAGCAGAAACACCCGGAGGGTGCGAGACCGCCGACGAAGTTGATACCAGTATTCCCCGTGAACCTCTTTCCCTTTCCGGCATTATCTCGATAGAGAAAAAACAGGTATATGAGAATAAGGTCATTCATTTTTCCTCTACGATCATTGAGTGTGCTGCCGAGGTAGAGTTCCGCAACTGCACGATCCACTATAATGAGGACGAAAGCAGCCGATTTAACTTGAAGAAAGGGGCATCGCTGACCATTCTTGGCTCTACCGTGGTCTGCCATGGCAGAGGACGGAATGATAAATTCTTTATCACAGCCCAGTCCGCAGACACCTGTAAAATAAAGAATTCCTGCTTTGTGGATTGTGTTGATTTTCTTTCCGGCAATTTTAGCACCTTCCTCTTTTCGGAGAATGAATGCTGCGATTGCTGCCTGAACTTTTTGGATATCTCAGTGGAGCAGCGCGGCAATATGACCATCGAATCATGTGATTTTATATTTGCGGTCGAGCCGGCGTTTGTTTCGCATGATGTTGAATTGGATGCCTTTTGCGGAGAGTGTATTTCTATTTCTACGCCATATTATTCTTGCGATGCAAATGTTCTTATTACGAATTGCCGCGTTGGCTGCGCTTCCGGTGAAGACGGCACGCCCTGCACCTATATGGACTCTGTCAAATTTTTTTATTTGAGAGGCGATTGCAGTGCCAAGGTTGGATATTGCACATTTACAGACATCAAGAAATGTATAACAGGACAAGCCTTTATCTATAACTGCATTTTCAAGCGTTGCCAAGATGTTATTTATGGGGGCACCTGTGAGATTTTGAACGATCAGTTTATCGATTGCAGCCATGTGGCACAGTTTTTAAGCGAGGGCAGCCAGATCAAGAATTGCCAATTCTGCGGCGGTACGCAGAGTGATTACATAGAAGGCGAAGCCATAAAAATTGAAGCCTGTGAATTTGTTAATCTCTATTCAAAACCCACTGACGGCTTTTCTTTTGAAGGCTGCGGGATCATTTCCTTGAAAGCCTATTGGAGTTCCGGCTCTGAGGCGAAGAAGCTTGTGCCCTCGCACATTTCCAAATGTATATTCAGTGGGATCCGGCTGGAGTCCTGGCAACCGTTTCCCGGCCTATTCATCCCGTCTTTCCTTGTTTCTCTTGATGTGTCCGAGGATCCGCACAAATCCCTCGTGGTCGTCTCTGACTGTATTTTCCGCAATTGTGCTACAGACGATCGATCCGGCGAGATCATCCGTCAAAAAAATAAGCATTATGGTCTGTTCAACCGAGAAACAACGTTCCGAGCGGTCAGTATTCAAAACTGTATCGGATATGATCAGACGACAGATTTGGCGCACTTTGCAATGACGACCGATTTCGAATTGAAGCAAACGGATGGGGAAGGACACCGCTTCGGGTGCGGCAGAGAGGATAAACTGCCTTCTCGCGAGGACTGTTTGAAGGTCAAGGACGAGCTGATTCATGAAAAAGAGCCGTTGATCCCGCAGTGCTGATAGGATCCAGGGAGACGCAAGCTTACACTGCGCCTCCCGCCGGAGGCGTGCCATCGTGAATCTTGCCGTGTCGGATACAAAATGCAATGATCTGTTGCTTGACGGATAATGTACAATAACTTGCGCAAATTGAAAACCGCATAAAAGAAGACATAGCTTGCAGGCTCTGGTAGAATGAAGTTACCACACAAACATTCGAAAGGAGACAGCAAACTATGTCCGAGAAAATTGTACAGCTGAATGAAGAAATTATCAAGGGGCAGCTCAAAGAATTAGTTCGAGGAAGCGTGGAGGAAACCCTGAACGAGCTGCTGGAAAAGGAGGCGGAGTCCCTGACGCAGGCGGCCCGCTATGAGCGCAGCGAGGCACGTCAGGGCTACCGCAGCGGTCACTATGACCGGAATCTCACCACAACCTCCGGCGACGTCACGCTCCATATGCCCCGACTCAAGGGCGTGTCCTTCGAAACTGCCATCATCGAGCGGTACCGCCGCCGGGAAAGCAGCGTGGAGGAGGCCCTCATCGAGATGTATCTGGCGGGCGTTTCCGTGCGCCGGGTGGAGGACATCACCGAGGCACTGTGGGGCAGCAAGGTCTCGCCCGCCACCATCAGCGAGCTGAACAAGAAAGCCTACGTTCACATCGAGGACTGGCGCAACCGCCCGTTGCGGGGCGGGCGCTATCCGTATGTCTACGTGGACGGTATCTACCTGCGCCGCAACTGGGGCGGAGAGTACGAAAATGTGGCAATTCTGGTGGCAATTGCCGTGAATGAGGACGGTTTTCGTGAGGTTTTGGGTGCCGCCGAGGGCATGAAGGAGGACAAGGCCAGCTGGGTCAGTTTCTTCCAATGGCTTCGTG
>OWJF01000013.1_pt1 | contig 66752 bp, 58 predicted proteins | sample 1732941 | NCBI WGS metagenome assembly OWJF01 (sample SAMN05065770, study PRJEB22554) | human gut metagenome | biome: ENVO:2100002; feature: ENVO:00000062; material: ENVO:00002003 | host: Homo sapiens | place: USA
CGCGCATTGAAGCGGTTTGCCGAGTGCTTCCGATCACCAAAATCGTGATTGAAACAGCATCCTTTGACATTCAGAAGATCAAGAATCCCGAAGTCGAAGGAACGGACTATCAGCAGGGCGATCAACTTGGATTCTGGAACGTGCGCGAGTACGTTCTTTTCCGAGACGGTCATGTTTGCCAACACTGTCGAGGTCGATCCAAGGATCCGATCCTCAACGTGCATCATCTTGAGAGCCGCAAGACGGGCGGTGACGCGCCAAACAACCTGATCACGCTCTGCGAGACATGCCACAAGGCATATCACGCCGGGAAGATCAAGTTGAAGACACGACGCGGTACATCGTTCAGGGCTGAAGCCTTCATGGGCATCATGCGCCGGACGCTGCTTGATCGCGTCCGCAAGGCGCATCCTGAACTGTCTGTCGAGAACACCTACGGGTATCTGACGAAGCACAAGCGCATTGCCCTTGGCCTGCCCAAGACGCATTGCGCCGACGCCTTCTGCATTGCCGGAAATCTGAATGCGCTGCGACGAGGAGACTTCCTCTACCAGCGCCAGACGCGTAAGCACAACCGACAGATTCACAAGTGTTCGATTCTCAAGGGTGGAGTGCGAAAGCTCCACCAAGCGCCGTTCCTTGTCAAGGGCTTCCGCCTCTTCGACAAGGTGAAATGCACGGGACGAATCGGGATTATTTTCGGTCGCCGTTCAACGGGTTCCTTCGACGTCAGAACGCTTGATGGGACTCGGCTTTCCGCTGGCATCAGCTCTAAAAAACTGACGCTTCTCGAAAAGCGAACCACATTTTTGACTCAACTTAGAAAGTAGGTCGGCGCTTCCTCCCCTTCCTAAAGGAAGAGGTTTCCGCGCCGAATTATTATGAAAGCTTCTTTTCCTCTCAATCCCGGTGCGACGCTCGGGCTTATGGGCGGCGGTCAGTTGGGCCGCATGTTTGCGCAGGCCGCAGCAACGCTGGGCTACGAAGTCGAAGTGCTCGAAAAGGGCAGTTGCCCGGCAAGTGAAGTGTGCGCCTGCCATATTGACGCGCCCTACACCGATCCGGGGGCTTTGGACGCCATGCGCCGCACAACGGCTGCGGTGACAACCGAATTTGAAAACGTGCCGGCCGAAGCTCTTTCGGCCCTGGCCGACGGTCCCGACGGCTGCGTGACCGCGCCTTCGGCGCAGGCCGTCTCGGTTGCCCAGGACCGGCTGGATGAAAAGACGTTTCTTGAGATGGTGGCCGGTGTCCCCGTGGCACCGCACGCCCCGGTTCTCTCCGCAGAAGACGCCGATCTCCTTGATGAATCGCTTTTTCCGGGGATTCTTAAAACCACCCGTCTGGGTTACGACGGCAAGGGCCAGCGCACGGTCTTTAACCGTGACGACGTCAAACACGCGTTTGCCGAAATGGGCGGCAAATTCTGCATTCTGGAAAAGCGTCTGCCTTTAAAGACCGAGGTTTCCGTTATTGTGGCCCGCGGTCTTGACGGCTCCGCGGTCACCTTCCCCGTTTTTGAAAACCATCATAAAAACGGCATTTTGGCCGAAACCGTCGTGCCGGCACGCGTGCCGCAGGCCGTTGCCGACAAGGCCCGTGCGTATGCTGAAAAAATCGCACACGCCCTGGAATACCGCGGTGTCCTCTGCATTGAATTTTTTGTGCTCGCCGACGACACGCTTGTTGCCAACGAAATGGCGCCGCGTCCGCACAATTCCGGCCACGCCACGATTGAAGCGTGTGTGACCAGCCAGTTTGAGGAACAGGTGCGCGCGATGACCGGGATGCCCTTAGGTCCCACCGATCTTGTGCAACCCGCTGTCATGCTCAATATTCTCGGCGACGTCTGGTTTGATGCCGACGATAAAAAGCGCGAACCCGACTGGAAGAGCGTGCTTGCCGTGCCCGGCGCCAAACTGCATCTTTACGGTAAAAAAGACGCCCGTCACGCCCGCAAGATGGGACACGTCACGTGCGTCGGAAAAACGCTTGATGAGGCTCTTGTCTGTGCCAAGCGTGTAGCCGCGATTCTGGGCCTGCCCACCCCCATCTGACGGACAAAATCCATGTATCCCCCGATTGATACAGCCGCCGTCGAACGTGCCGCCCGGATTCTTTCCGAGGGCGGCCTCGTTGCGATTCCGACGGAAACGGTTTACGGGCTTGCCGCTGACGCCGATAACCGTGACGCAGTGCTTAAAACCTTTGCCGTCAAAGGCCGCCCCACCAACCATCCGCTCATTGTGCATATAGCGGGCCCTGAAGCCCTTTCTGCCTGGGCGTGCGTCGTCCCCGAGGAAGCCAGGCTACTTGCCAAGGCCTTTTGGCCCGGGCCCCTTACGATGGTTCTTCCCAAGAGTGAGCGCTGCGGCGGTTTTGTCACGGGCGGGCAGGCGAGTGTCGCCCTGCGCTGCCCCTCTCACCCCTGGATTCAAGCGCTTTTAAAGCGCTTTGCGGGGTCAACCTTCAAGGGCCTGACGGCGCCGAGCGCAAACACCTTCGGGAAAATCTCCCCGACCTGCGCCGCACACGTTGCCGAAGACCTCGGCGTCAAACCCGAGGGATCGCTTGACATGATTCTGGACGGCGGGCGCTGCGAAGTGGGCGTTGAGTCCACGATCATCAATCTCTCGGGCGAGCGCCCTGAAATTCTGCGGCACGGTGCAGTGACGCGCGCCATGCTCGAAGCCGTCCTCGGCCGCCCGGTACCTGATGCCGGAAGTGATGCACCGCGGGCCTCGGGGCGCCTAAAGAGCCACTATGCGCCCGGCACGCCCGTCACACTTTTCAGCGCAAAGGACATTGCGGCACTTGCCGCAGGCAACGATAAGGTCGCCGTCATGGCAACCGCAGACGTTCTTGATGCCTGCAAAAAGGCCTTCGGCAACCGCATTGTGCTCGAACTCGTGATGAGCCGTAAAGAAGCCGACTGGCAGCACAGTCTGTACGAGAACCTTCACAGGCTCGACAAATCCGGCGCCGCCAGACTTTTGATTGAACAGCCTCCGCAGACGCCTGAATGGGCCGCCGTCAACGACCGGCTCGGGCGCGCCGCAGCCGCCAAGGACGCTTAATGCTTTCCGCGCAGTGTCCGGTCGGGGTTCTTGATTCCGGGCTCGGAGGCCTTTCGGTGCTGAGAGCCCTGCGCCAGGAACTCCCGGCCGAAAACTTCATCTACTGCGCCGACAGCGGCAACGCCCCCTGGGGCGATAAAACCGGTCAGTGGGTGAGAAACCGGTGCGACACGATTGCACACTGGTTTCTTGACGTGCATCACGTCAAGATGCTGGTTCTTGCCTGCAACACCGCCACGGCCGCCGCAGCCGATCATTTAAGAGAATGGTCTCCCGTACCGGTCGTGGGCATTGAACCGGCGGTGAAACCGGCGGTGAAAATGAGCCGCACGCATGTGGTGGGCGTGCTTGCGACTGCGGGCACCATCCGCAGTGAACGCTATTCGCGGCTTCTGTCGCGTTTTTCCGCGGGCGCCCGCGTCATCAGTACGCCTGCGCCGGGCCTTATGGAATGCGTGGAAAAAGGTGAATTTGACACGCCGCGCACGAGAGCGCTTCTCACCAAATACCTCACCCCGATCACCGAGGCGAATGCCGACATCCTCGTTTTGGGCTGCACGCACTACCCGTTTTTAACCGCTGCTATCCGGACTATTGTCGGTGAGGCCGTGAAAATCATTGAGCCCGGTCCGGCGGTTGCGGCCGTCGCCCGTACGAGACTTACCGAACGGGAACTCCTTAAAAATGCCGATACCGGTGAGGCCGGAAGCGACATATTTTTTATCAATGGTGTGAATTCCGTGGCCGGCGTTCTCAATAAACTGTGGCCGCAGGCGGCAAGTGAAACCGTCACAGAACTTACTGTTTAAAAATCATGTCCGAAAATACCGCTGTTTTTGAATTCATTGCCTCAAGGCGCAGCCTCAAACCCAAGCTTCTTACTGAACCCTCGCCGACGGACGCGCAGTTTGCGCGTGCCGCACAGGCGGCGATGCGTGCACCCGATCACGGCTCGCTCGTTCCCTACCGTTTTGTGCGGGTGGAAAGCGAAGACCGCGGACGTCTTGCCGATGTTTTCGAAGCAGCCGCCAAACGTCAGGGAGCTGACGCGGACAAACAGGCACGCTCCCGCTCCAAGGCTCTCAAAGGTCCCTCGCTCGTGGGTTTTGTGTTTTCCCCTGCTACCGAATGCGGCATTTCACTTGATGAGCAGTTTCTCACCGCAGGCGCCGCTCTTGATCAGTTCATGCTCGCCTTAAGTGCGCTCGGTTTCGGCGGCATCGTGCTTTCGGGTTCGGTTCTCGCTGACGACGGCGTGCAGGCCTTTTTCTGCCGCAAGCCCGGCGAAAAACTCATTGCCTGGGTGATCTGCGGCACACCCGCCCCTGAAGCCAAACCCCAGGACGCGGAAACCCGAGAAGCTCCCTTTACGGTGTGGACTCCGGCGGCTTCTTAATTTTTGGGGCCTTGTCCTGTGAGACGGCGCACGGATGCGGCTTCAATCGCTGCGTCCCGCGCCGTTTTTTCCATCGCACAGATACTTTCGGCCACGGCCCGCATCGTCAGCGGCGCACAGCCTTCGGCCTTGTTGTTGGCGACCGTAAAGCCCCTTACGCCGCTTGCGTGCGCGCGCTGCATGAGCCCGGCCACGGCTTCCCGCGTCACGATATCGGGACTCTGAATCCGGTCAAAGGGCGCCCACTCGCGCTTAAGTTCCGCATAGGTGCCGCCCTGCGCCACCGACCAACGGACAACCGTATCGCCTTTAAGCCGCCAGTTGCCGGAATTATTCTCCGGGTCATCAAGGTATCTCAATGCGTTGATCTGCCGCATCACCGGAGGCAGTGACGGGTGAATGCCGACAACGGGCCTGGCGTGCGTCGGCCGCAACAGACGGATATAGCGGCGCGTCAGAAGCTGCGCCGTGCGCATTTCCACGCCGTAACTCAAGGGCATGCCTTCCGTTTCCCGGGGAAGCCTTGCAAAGAACGAAACGATTTCATCAATCGCGGCATGCGCATTTCTCAGGTTCAGAATCCGCTCACGGGGAAGCGCCGCAAGTTCAAAGACAAGCACTCCGAGCTTTCGTCCGAGTCCCTTAACAACCGGGTCGATAAAGGTTTCAAGGGTTTCATTCACATCAAGGTAATGTGTGTTGACGCCGGCCCCACGGCCTCTGACGTCGCGCACAAGGCTGTCGGTAACAGACTGAGGGGCCTTCACAAGAAACCGAAAATTATCCGGCACCTGCTCAGCGAAATGCCGGTAGGTCTCCTCGGTGAGCGGCTTATAGTAGGAGCGGTCAATCCCTGCGGTACGGAAAACGGGATAGGCGCTGTAGGCGGTCAGCCCCTTTTCCGCGAGTCCCTTCACCGAACTCATCTGCGACCAGACAACACCCCGCCAGCCCGGAAAGTTCCAGCTTGAACTTCCGAGATAAATGCCGGCAGGAAGCCGCTCGCCCAAAAGCCTCAGGTCCCGTTCGGGGGCCATCGGCGCGATCGGAGCGTTCACCGGCGGTTCATCATCAAAGAGTGCTTCTGTTCGGGTGTCGCGCATACAAAAAAGGCAGAGCCTAAAAACGAACTCTGCCTTCTACTTTAGCCGATATTAATAGCGGTGCGGCATTTCCGGATGATGCATCCCGGCAGCCGGCCCACGCGGTGCGGGAGCTCCGTTGTAGCCCGGACACTGACGGGGAGACTGCTCCGCCATCGGGCAGGGTGTGCCGGCGTTACCCGGGCAGTTCCAGCCGTGACGCGGCCCCTGGTGAAAGCGCCCGTGACCGGCAAAAGCGCGGCTTTCATAGTCTTCAAGCGCCATCTTCTGCTGGGGGTCAAGCAGTTTCCAGAGTGCGGCGCGCTTGGCGGCCACATCGGAGTGCACCTGACCGAGGAGCTTTTCGCGTTCGGCACTCAGTTCGAGGCGGCTTTGCCGGTCATAGGCCTGACCGCGGTTTTTGGCGCGGAAGTCGCGCATCGCGGCATAAGCCTTTTCCTGGGCAGCCGTGTAGTCTTTAAAAGCCTGCTTCTGATTGTCCCTGAGCGTGAGAATCGACTCAAGTGCGGCATTGCGGTTTGCCAGAGACTGCTGCACATCGGGACCCGTCCAGTGACCGCGCGGGCCGTAACCGGCGCCGTCTCCGCACCAGGCATAAGCGCCCGCGGCGGTGGCGGCAAGAGCGGCAGCGATAATCCAGCGTTTCATCATTTTTGACTCCTTATGAAAACGGTCCGCGCCCCGGCGCTGACTGTGTCATGCGGTTTCGGGCGTTACCGGCGGGAATTTCTTTTTCCCCTGACTGATGAAGCTCAGGTTAAAGCCTTCTGAAAACCACTCGGTAAAGGGCCTGGAAGGACGTATTTCAAAATGTAACAAACAAAAGTCCAACACCCGCAAAATCGGCTCCGCCCGCCGGCACAACGGCTTTGAGCAAGGTTCGTGTGCATTACAATTGCGGCACCTGTCTTTTCAAATATTAACCATCGGAAAATCTCCCCATGCAGGAACTTTCTGTTTTGACGGCTTTAAGTCCCCTGGACGGCCGTTATGCCCGTCAGTGCAATGAACTGCGCGACATCTTCTCTGAATCGGCCTTCATGAACGCCCGCGTGCGCGTGGAAGTGGAATGGCTCATTGCCCTTTCCGAGGCGGGCTTTGAAGAGCTCAAGCCCATCAGCGAGCACGGCAAAGCCTTCCTGCGCGGTCTGGCGGAGAACTTTACGGTTGAAAACTGCGCGGAGATCAAAGCGATTGAAGCCACCACCAACCACGACGTCAAGGCCGTGGAATACTGGATCAAAGGCCAGGTCGCGCATGATGCGGAACTCGCCAAGGCAAGCGAATTCGTTCACTTTGCCTGCACAAGCGAAGACATCAACAACACGAGCCACGCGCTGATGCTCACCGCCGGCCGCAAGGCGCTGATTGCGCGTCTTACCGAGATCCGCGAAACGATTGCGAAGTATGCGCATCAGTGGGCCGATGTTCCGATGTTAAGCCGCACACACGGTCAGACCGCGTCTCCCACAACGGTCGGCAAGGAAATGGCCAACGTTGCCGTGCGCCTCGGACGCATCATTGAAGCGATCAGCGCCGTGAAGTTCTACGCCAAAATGAACGGCGCCGTCGGCAACTTCAACGCGCACCTCATCGCCTACCCCGACTACGACTGGGAAGCGCACAGTAAGCGCGTCGTTGAGGAGCGCCTGGGACTTACCTTCAACACGCACACCATTCAGATCGAGCCGCATGACTACATGGCCGAGCTCTTTCACGAAATTGCGCGCGCCAACACGGTTCTCATTGACTTTGACCGTGACGTCTGGGGCTACATCTCCCTCGGGTTCTTCAAGCAGAAACTCAAGGAAGGCGAAGTCGGCTCCTCCACGATGCCGCATAAAGTGAATCCCATTGACTTCGAAAACTCCGAAGGCAACCTCGGGGTTGCCAACGCGCTTTTAAACCACCTCGCCGGGAAACTCCCGATCTCGCGCTGGCAGCGTGACCTCACCGACTCCACGGTGCTCCGCAACCTCGGTGTGGCCTTCGGCTACTGCTTCGTGGGCTATGCGGCGCTCGGCCGAGGCCTCGGAAAACTTGAACTTAACGCCGCACGCGTTGCTGAAGACCTCGATGCCGCCTGGGAAGTGCTTGCTGAAGCCATCCAGACCGTCATGCGTCGTTACGGCATTCCCAAGCCCTATGAAAAGCTCAAGGCGCTCACCCGCGGCAAGGGCCATATGACGCCCGAGGTGATCCACGAGTTTATCGAGACGCTTGAGCTGCCTGCCGACGCAAAGGAACGTCTGCAGAAGCTCACGCCCGCGACCTACATCGGTAAGGCCGTCGAACTCGCGCGCCGCGCCTGATTTCCGGCTCACCGGGAAGTGCTTCTGAAGCGGCTGAACACGTCTGTTCAGCCGCTTTTTTTACAGGCCCCGGATCAGCTGCTTCAGCTTCTTTGTCTGCGCGTTGCTTTGAGCCTCCTGCGAAAAAAGGACGGCAGCACGCCGTCCTTTTGTCAGATTCAGAAGTCGGGACCGGCTCAGAACACCGGGACCACGCCGCCCTTATATTTATCCGTCATGAACTTGCGGACCTTTTCGGTCGTCAGAGCCTTCACAAGCGCCTGAACCTTCGCGTCCTTTTCATGTCCCTGACGGGCGGCCACCACCACGGCATAGGGGCTCGTCTTACTCTCAAGATAGATCGAGTCCGTCACAGGGTTTAAACCCACGCCGATAGCGTAGTTGGAGTTAACGACCGCGAGATCGACATCGTCCAAAGTACGCGGCACCTGCGCGGCTTCCACCTCACGGATTCTGAGGTGTTTGGGGTTACTGACGATATCAAGCACCGTGGCTTTGACACCGATCCCGGGCTTTAACTTTAAAAGCCCTGCATCTTCGAGCAGAAGCAGCGCACGACCGCCGTTGGCGGGGTCATTGGGAATCGTCACGGAAGCGCCGTCGGCAAGATCCGTGATTTTCTTCACCTTCTTGGAGTAGGCCGCCATCGGAAGAATGTGAATCGGCGCGATGGAAGCGATTTTCAGACGGCGGTGCTCGACAGCGGCATCCAAAAAGGGCTTGTGCTGGTAGTAGTTGGCGTCCACTTCGCCTGCATCAAGCGCGAGGTTCGGGCTCACGTAGTCGGAAAACTCAACGATTTTGAGGTCGTAGCCGTCCTTTTTCAGATCAGGCTCGATGAGCTTCAGAATATCGGCGTGGGGCACCGGGGTTGCCGCCACGCGAAGTTCTTCAGCGCCCGCGGCTGCGGCACTCAAACCGACGATCACCGCCGCGGCTGCGGCAACAAAGGTTCTGACTGTCATTTGCAATACTCCGGTGTTCTTTGTGTTCTGAAGGGACAGCGCGTCCCCAGGTGAAGGCACTATACGCAAAACCGGCTCCAAGTCCGTCATCAGAGGTGTCTTTTCTGCGGTTCGGTTAAGGTATTACCGGCCCGGCGCCTTAAAAAACCGGACGTCTAAGCAAAATCTCCTGCAGGTTTTCCTGACCGGCAATTCTTAGAAATTCCGAAGACAGGCGACTATATTGCATTCCGTTTGGGCTTTGACTCAGGCAGTGACGGTCAGTCTTACACGCGCTGTTTGCAAAGAGAAGCGGCACAGAAATGCCGCCCGCTGCAAGTGACGAGGCTGACGCCCCTCTCTACTTTTCTTTCTTTGCGGAGACGCACACACATGTTTGCGAAGAAACTTCTCGTCGGCGCTTTGGCTGCCGCCGCGTTTATCAGTGCTCAGGCCGCGGACCAGAAGGTCCTGCGCATGGCCACCGAAAGCTCCTACCCGCCCTTTGAATTTGTGGAAACCAAGACGGGCGAAACCGTGGGCTTTGAAATTGACCTCCTGCGGGGCATTGCCGAACGCATCGGCCGCAAACTCGAAATCGTGCCGATGGGGTTTGACGCCATCATTCCGGCGCTTCTCACAAACACGGCCGATGTCGGCATGGCAGCGATCACCATTACGCCGGAACGCCAAAAGCGCCTCGCCTTTACCGATTCCTACTATGTCTCAGGCCTCTCGGTTCTGATCCGTGCCGCGGACAAAGCAACCATTACCAAAGTTGAGGATCTCAACAACCGCACGATCTGTGCTCAGATCGGCACCTCCGGCCACATGCGTGCCCAGCAGGTTCCCGGCGCCAAAGTGAAGGCTTTTAACAACGTCTCGGAAACCTTCCTTGAATTAAGCAACAAGGGGTGTGATGCCGTGATCGGCGACCGGCCGGTAAACAGCTACTTTCTGATGAGCCGCCCGCAGACCGCAAAAGACTTCTACCACATGCCCGTGATGCTTAACACAGAGCTTTTCGGCATTGCCGCCAAAAAGAGCAACAAAGCACTGGTCGAGGAGATGAATGCCGCCATGAAGGCGATGCGCGCCGACGGCAGCTACGGCAGGATGTACAAGAAGTGGTTCGGCGAAGAGCCGCCCAAGGAGTAACGTTTTCCGTCGAAAAAAATTTCCCGGCACACGCCGGGAAATTTTTTTCGGGTCAGGCCATAAGCCTCAGCACTCAACGATGGTCACGGCAAGCCCCCCGCGGCTCGTTTCCTTGTATTTGGCCTTCATGTCCCGACCCGTTTCAAACATGGTGCGCATGACCTTGTCAAGGCTCACAACATGACGCCCGTCGCCTGCCATCGAAATGCGGACCGCCTCAATGGCTTTTACGGCGCCCACGGCATTACGTTCAATGCAGGGAATCTGCACCTGCCCCGCCACCGGATCACAGGTGAGCCCCAACTGGTGCTCCATGCCGATTTCCGCGGCGTTTTCCACCTGATCGAGCGTTGCGCCCTTGGCAGCGGCAAGGCCCGCCGCGGCCATCGAAGTTGCCACCCCCACTTCGCCCTGGCAGCCCACTTCAGCGCCCGAAATCGACGCGTTTTCCTTGTAGAGCATGCCCACGGCCCCCGCGGTGAGCAGAAAGTTTCTCACGCCCGTCTGATCCGCGCCCGGCACAAACTTCACGTAGTACTGAAGCACCGCAGGCAAAACGCCTGCCGCTCCGTTTGTGGGACAGGTGACAATGCGGCCGCCCGCGGCATTTTCTTCGCCCGTGGCAAAGCCCCAGGCGTTCACCCAGTCAATGGCAGCCAAAGGATCGTTTCCGTCAGAGGCTTTAAGCCGCGCAAGCAGCTGCGGTGCACGGCGCTTTACGCGTAAGGGCCCCGGAAGCACCCCTTCCGTTTTAAGGCCCCTTTGAATGCACTCACACATCACGTCCCAGACATGGTCAAGCGCCGCATCGATTTCTGCGTCGCTGCGGCGGGTGCGTTCATTGTCGCGGACGACTTCAGCAATCGTTTTGCCGCTTGCGCGCGCCATCGCCACAAGCTCCGAGGCATTGGTGTAATTAAAGGGCACCGTGACTTCCGCACGCCCCGGAAAAGCGTCCCGGCTTTGCGTGCGGGGCTTATCAAAGTCCGTGTTGTCCGCAGGCACCACAAAGCCCCCGCCCACGGAGTAATAACGCCGCTCAATGATCTTTTTGCCTGAGGCGTCAAACCCCGCAATCTGCAGCCCGTTGGTGTGAAAGGCCGCCTTGTCGGGCGAAAACGTGATGTCAAGGGCCGGATCAAACACAATCGTGTGGCCGCCCGCCAACGGAAGGCGCCTGGAGTCTCTCACCGAGGCCATCATCTCTGCGACGGCGGACGTGTCCACTGTCTCGGGAGATAACCCCATCAGCCCCAGCATCACGGCCGTGTCCGTGGCGTGGCCCTTACCGGTGGCGCCGAGGCTGCCCATCAGATCTGCGGTGAGGTGTTCGGTTTTGGAGAGCACACCTTCATCTGCCGCTTCCTTCACAAACAGGGCTGCCGCCCGCATCGGACCCACGGTATGACTTGAACTCGGGCCGATACCGACCCGAAACATTTCAAAAATACTGATGGGCATGCTCTGCCTTTTTTCAAAAAAACTCAGACCTGCGCGTCAACCACAAGGGCCTTTTCGCAGTAGCTTCGCGGATCGGTTTTCACATCCGCGGCAACGTGCTCACCGACATTGACGGTATAGGGCAGACGCACAAGCCCTGCCGTCAGAGGAATATCCGGGATGCGCGCAATGGATGTGAGCTGATAACCCGTGTCTCCCATCACAATCATCGGCACGTCCACCAGAAGCGCCGGATCAAAAGCCGTTTCAAAAGCCACGAGATGCATACGGTCGTAACCGCCCGCCTTAAAACGCGCTTCCGTCAGTGCCCGCCCGATAAAGATGCGTTCCGGATCGGAAAAGTCGAGCACATCCTCAAAACCGCACTCCAGGGGACTCGTGTTTTCGTCAAACTCGAGCCCCTCGGCCGGTTCCTTAGCAAGAATTCTCAGGGCATCAAGCCCCTCCTGCGCTCCGGCCTGCGCGCCCGCTGCGGTGAGGTTTTCGTGCAGCGCCTTAATGTTCGCTTCCGGTCCCGTGACAAGCTGAATCCAGCGCAGGTTCAGAAACGAAATCTCGCTTTCTTCCTTAGCCGTGTTGGGCGTGGTTTTAGCCGCATCCACGGGCATCTCGCCCGCGTAAAGAAAACCGCAGAAGTGCCGCCCTTCAATCTCCGCGTCAAAGGCGGCGCTTACCTGACGGATCCACGCCTCACGTACGTCGGCCTTATCTCCGTAAAGGAAAAGCTCATAGGTGTCCGTTTCCGTGCGCACCGCGATCACCGTTCCGATGATGCCGCCTGAGGCGTTTAACATCACCGTCCGCTCAAGGCTTCCGACGGCGAGTTTGGATAAGTCGCTTGCCGTAAGGCGCGCCAGAAACTTCGGCGCCTTCTTAACGGTGAGAACCGTCACGGGCTGCGGTTGAAAAAGCACTAAATTCAAAGCCATTTCGTTTCTTCTTTTTTCGAAAAATTCTTACTCACGCACGCAGTCGAGCATGTACTTCACAGTGCCGTCAGGCTGTTTTATCTTCACCAAACCGTGCACATCGCTTTCAAACCCCGGGAAGCGCTTCGTGAAATCACGGGCAAACCGCAGGTACTCGACGATCTTGCTGTTGACGCGTTCCCCGGGCACCAAAAGCGGAATTCCCGGCGGGTACGGCGTGAGAAGCACCGCGGAGACCCGGCCCTCAAGCTCATCAATCGGAACGCGGTCGACTTCGCTGTGCACGAACTTTGCGTAGGCATCCGTCGGACGCATCGCGGGCACCATCTCCGAGATGTACATCTGAGTGGTAAGACGTGCAACGTCATACTCCCGGTACACACTGTGAATGCACTGGCAGAGGTCTTTGAGCCCCATATTTTCATAGGCCGGGAACGCCGCAATGAATTTGGGCATCACGCGCCAGAGTTCGGCGTTGGCGTCGTAGGCATCCTTAAACTGCTGCAGTTCGGTCACCATCGTGTTCCAGCGGCCCTTGGTGATGCCGATCGTAAACATGATGAAGAAGGAGTAAAGGCCCGTTTTCTCAACGATGATGCCGTGCTCAGAAAGATACTTCGTGACGACGGCCGCAGGGATCCCGGTTTCGGCAAATTCACCGGTAAGCGACAACCCCGGCGTCACCACCGTCCCCTTGATGGGGTCAAGCATGTTAAAGCCCGGTGCCACATCCCCGAAGCCGTGCCAGGCATCATTGGCGTTAAGCATCCAGTCGGCCTGCGTGCCGCGTCCGGCCTGCGGCAGTTTCTCCGGCCCCCAGACCGTAAACCACCAGTCGGAGTAGCTCGTACCGACTTCGCGCATGGCTCGCCTGAAATCCACGGCTTCCTGAATGGATTCTTCCACGAGCGCCGTACCGGCCCGTCCTTCCATCATGGCCGCAGCGACGTCGCAGCTTGCGATGATCGCGTACTGCGGCGAAGTGGACGTGTGCATCATGAAGGATTCATTAAATCCGGCGCGGTCAAGCTTCTCGGTTTCAGAGTCCTGGATACAGATCTGGCTTGCCTGCGAAATACCCGCAAGCAGCTTATGCGTTGAGTGCGTCGCAAAAACCATGCTCTTTTTCGTGCGCGGTTTATTGCGGTCAATCGCGTGCATATTGTCGTAGAAGCTGTGAAAAGCCGCATGCGGCAGCCATGCTTCATCAAAGTGCAGAATGTCGACCTTGCCGTCGAGCTTCGCCTTGATCACTTCGTCGTTATAGACAATGCCGTCATAGGTCGACTGCGTGATCGTCATGATCCGGGGCTTGGCCTTCTTGTCCTTGATAAGGGGATTGGTCGCAATCTTCTTTTCAATCGACTCCCAGTCAAATTCGGAAAGCGGAATCGGTCCGATGATGCCGTAATGGTTGCGCGTGGGCATCAGAAAGACGGGGATCGCACCGGTGAGCGTAATGGCGTGCAGGATCGACTTATGACAGTTGCGGTCCACGATCACGATGTCGCCCGGAGCCACGGTGTAGTTCCAGACGATCTTGTTGGAGGTTGACGTGCCGTTGGTGACGAAAAAGAGATTGTCACAGCCGAAGATGCGCGCGGCGTTTTGCTCTGACTTTGCCACCGGCCCGGTATGGTCCAGTAACTGACCGAGCTCTTCCACGGCGTTGCAGACGTCGGCGCGGAGCATGTTTTCACCGAAAAACTGGTGAAACATCTGTCCCACGGGGCTCTTTAGGAAGGCAACGCCGCCGGAGTGCCCCGGGCAGTGCCAGGAGTAGGAAGAATCCGCGGCGTAGTGCGTCAGAGCCTTAAAAAACGGGGGCGGCAGACTCTTTAAATACTCACGGGCCTCACGCGCGATGTAGCGCGCCACAAAGTCCGGTGTATCTTCAAACATGTGAATAAAGCCGTGCAGTTCCCGCAGCACATCGTTGGGAATTGATGTGGCGGTCTTATTTTCCCCGTAAAGGAAAATCGGCACATCCGGGTTGGAGCGGCGGATCTGGCGCACAAATTCACGCAGTTCGTGAATCGCTTCGTTTTCTTCACCCGTCTCGGAAAAGTCATCGTCATCGAGACTCACGAGAAAGGCTGAGGTGCGGCTTGCCTGCTTGGCAAGCCCCGTGAGGTCGGAAAAAGCCGTGACGGCTCTCACTTCAATCCCCTGCGCTTCAATCGCCTGCGCGAGGTCCCGGATACCGAGCCCCGAGACGTTTTCAGAGTGATAGTCCTCATCGATGATGACAACGGGAAAGTGGTATTGCATGGGTTACCTCTTTCTTGGGCAAGAAACGGAAACGGCGTGCGCACGGACCCGGCCAATCCCTGATGACCGGCACACACGGGAAAGCACGCAATTGTACTTAGACGGGGGTCTGCAGGGCGACTAAAATCCTCGCCCCCTTCTCTGCCCGTTGCGTAATTTTCTCATGACGCTCGAAAACGTGCTTCTTTACATTCCGGCTGCCGTTCTCATTGTGCTGATGCCCGGCCCGGATTTTGCCGTGATTACAAAAACGGCCCTGGTGCGCGGCCGCACCGCGGGCGTCATCTGCTCGGCAGGTGTTGCCTGCGGGTTGCTCGTCCACACAACGCTTGCCGCGCTCGGGATTTCTGCGCTCGTTGCACATTCCGTGACGCTTTTTACTGTGCTTAAGTGGGTGGGCGCCGCCTATCTTTTCTGGCTCGGCATTCAGGCAATCCGCGCGTCTTTTTCCGGAAAAAATGCGCTTGCCTGTGAAAACCTTGATCTCGAGCCCGCACACGGCCGGGGACTCGCGAAAAGCTGGTTTCAGGGGTTTTTCTGTAATGTCTTAAACCCGAAGGCCGTGATCTTTTTCCTCACCTTTCTGCCGCAGTTCATGGATCCGAATGCGCCGCTCACGCCCCAGTTCCTTATCCTGGGGCTCATTCTCATGGGAATCAGCCTCGTGTGGTTTTCGCTTCTGGCGGTCATTCTCGGGCTTATCCGCGCGATTTTTCAGTCCCTGCGTTTCCAGCAGTGGCTTAACCGCGTTGCGGGCGGCATTTTTCTGATTTTCGGTCTGAAACTTGTGACGGCTGAGACGCCTTAAGGACCGCACTTCCTTTTAAAATTAACAGATTGACTTCTTCTTTTTCAGGCTTGAGATGACTGACGAAAAACACAAAACGCAGCACGCCGGACGCCTTTTTATGGTGACCGCCCCCTCGGGCGCGGGAAAAAGTTCGCTTGTTAACGCGCTTTTAGCGGCCGACCCCGCCATCATGCTTTCCATTTCCCACACGACGCGTGATCCGCGTCCGGGGGAAGTCAACGGGCGCGAATACCACTTTGTGTCAGTCGCCGAATTTGAAGAGCGTAAGGCACACGGTGAATTTCTTGAGTCGGCCCTTGTGCACGGCAACTACTACGGCACAAGCCGCGTCTGGATTGAAGAACAGATGGCCGCGGGGCGCGACGTGCTCCTTGAAATCGACTGGCAGGGCGCACGCCAGGTGAGAGAAAAAATCGCCGATATAGTCGGCATCTTCATTCTGCCGCCTTCCATTGAATCTTTAAACGCCCGTCTGCACAAGCGCGGCACCGACAGCGAAGCCGTCATCACGCGCCGTCTGATGGGCGCGGGCGCGGAAATTGCGCATGCTCCGGAGTTTGAGTTCGTTATAATCAACGACAGCTTTGAAACGGCTTTAAGTCAGCTTAAAGCCATTGTGACTGCGTCGCGTCTGACCTACCGGCACCAGGCCGTGCGTCACCGCGATCAGTTTGTGTCTCTGGGCGTACCCGTCTGAAAAACGCTGGAAACCCGAAATTACCGTTACTTTTGAACCGATACTTCCATGGCCCGTATTACTGTTGAAGACTGCCTGAAAAAGATTCCGAACCGCTTTGAGCTCGTGCTCGCGGCTGCTTACCGTGCCCGCCTGATTGCCCAGGGCCATCAGCCCCATGTGGACGCCAAGGATAAGCCCGCCGTGGTCGCGCTGCGCGAAATCGCCAACGGCGACGTCGGCCGCGATGAAATGCTCGAGCGCGTCGTCTAGTCTTTCCTGCTGACAGTCAGACGGTGCTCAACAGAAAAAAGAAAAGCACCGTAACGAAGAAAAAAAATACCTCGCCGCGCAACCCCATAAACCTCGGGACTGCGCGGCTTTGTTTTTCAGGGAAGAACGTGATGCCCCAGACAGTTGCCAGACAATCCGACGCCATTTTGCGGCAGGTACCTCCCCGGCCGGAGATTCCGACGCAAAACGTGCGCCATGAGGGTGATTACGACGAAGCGTATCTGGACCGCCGGGCCGATGAGATCGTCTCCGATGATGCGGACCTGCCGCTTTACACCCCGGTGGGCAAAGCCACAGCGATTGCAACGAGCGCACAGCTTCTGGCGCGTTGCCGTCAGTACCTCTCTGAAAGCGATGTGAGCCGCATTCAGGCGGCCTTCCGCTACGCCGATGATGCGCACCTCGGGCAATTCAGAAAGTCGGGCGAACCTTACATTACGCACCCTTTGGCGGTTGCAACGATTCTCGCCGAGTGGCATCTGGATGCCGCCACAATCTGCGCGGGCCTCATGCACGACGTGCTCGAAGACACGGGCGTGGCCAAAATCGAGATGGCCGAGCAGTTCGGCATCGAAGTGACGGAAATCGTCGACGGAGTGAGCAAACTCGATAAACTCCGTTTTTCCTCCAACGAAATTGCCCAGGCCGAAAGCTTTCGAAAGATGCTTCTGGCGATGAGCCGCGACGTGCGCGTGATTCTCGTCAAGCTTGCCGACCGGTTGCATAACCTCAGAACGCTCGGCGTGATGCGCCCGGAAAAGCGGCGCCGCATCGCCACGGAAACCTTGGAAATCTACGTTCCCATCGCGCACCGTCTAGGTTTAAACACGGTTTTCCGTGAACTGCAGGAGCTCTCCTTTTTCAACCAGCATCCGCTGCGCTACGAAGTACTCAGAAAAAACCTCATCGCCTCCCGCGGCAAACGCCGTGCGGTGCTTGAGCGGATTCTGCGGGAAACGCGCGAAGTGCTTCCCAAGCACCATATCGTTGCGCAGGTTCAGGGACGCGACAAAACAATCTACGGTATCTACAACCGCATGCGTGACACGCATGCGTCGTTTTCGGACGTTTTGGACATCTACGGCTTTCGCGTGATCGTGCGTACCCGGGAGGAGTGCTACCTCGCGCTCTGCGCCCTGCATGAACTCTACAAACCCGTGCACCGGCGCTTCAAGGACTTCATCGCCATTCCCAAAGCCAACGGCTACCAGAGCCTGCACACCACCGTGATCGGTCCGAGCGGCACGCCCATTGAGTACCAGATCCGCACCGAGCAGATGCACCGCATCGACGAGATGGGCATTCTCTCGCACTGGCTCTATAACGACGGGCTCGATACGAGCGAACTGCAGAAGATGGTGGCGGCGTGGCTTCAGAGCCTTCTTGAGATTCAGCGCACCAGCGCCGACAGCTCCGAATTCATCGAAAACATCAAGATCGACCTCTTTCCGGACCGCGTCTACGTCTTTACGCCGAAATCCAAGATCATCAGTCTTCCGCGGGGCTCCTGCCCGGTGGACTTTGCCTATCAGATCCACACCGATATCGGCAACAAAACAAGCGGCTGCCGCATTAACGGCGAGGAAAAACCGCTCACCACGGAACTCAAAAACGGCGACATGGTGGAAATTCTCACCGCGGACAAAGCACAGCCCGATCCGAACTGGCTCAATTACGTCCGCTCGGGCCGTGCCCGCGCCGAAATCCGTCAGTACCTGAGAACCCGCGACTTCAAGGACAGCGTGGCCCTCGGGGAAACCTTCCTGCGTAAGGCCGCTGCTGAAGCCGGCATCAACTTTGAGATGATTCCGGAAGAAGCCTGGAAGACGGTTGTGACCGAAAACGAAACCAAAAACCGCACGGCGCTTTTTGCCAATGTGGGACAGGGCAAACTCTTTGCCGCAGCCGTCGTGACGCGCCTCGTGAACTTCATGCGGGCGCGCGAAAAGACTGCGCAGTCCACCGCCGCCGTCAGTATCCGCGGCACCGAAGGCATGGCCGTGCAGCTTGCAACGTGCTGCCACCCGATTCCGGGCGACACGATCTGGGGCTTTATGCGCAAAGGCCACGGCCTCTCTGTACACCGCGCCGACTGCGAGCACACCGTTCGCGGCCGCAAGGTTGACTCTGAGCGCTGGATGGCCGCGGACTGGAAGGAAGACATTGCCTCTGATGCGCGCTTTCCGGTGCCCGTTGAACTGGAAGTCACCGACGAGCGCTCCGCGCTTGCGGGTGTGGCCGCCGAACTTGCCAAAGCGGGCTCCGCCATTGTGGGCGTCAACATGAACGACAACGGCAAAACGGACAACAAGCTCAGACTCATGATTCAGGTTAAGGACCGCGTGCACCTGCTGCATGTGCTCAGGATGGTGCGGCAGCTGCCCACCGTCACGTCTGCGGCCCGGTGCCTCGACGGCGACAAGGTGATCCGCATCTGACGCAAAACCCAATTAAAAAGGCCGGTCTCCGCAAAGAAACCGGCCTCTTTTTTGAAGCGTATTGCGTGAATCAGTACGGCTGCTCGGCCGTATAGCGCACCTCAACGATCTCAAGCTCTTCAACACGCGCCGGATGATCGATTGTCGCAGGCGTCGGAAGCCGCACTTCATCACCCTCACGCTTTTTGAGAAACACGCGGGCAATCGGACTGATCCAGCTCACGTCCCCGTGATCGGGATCGGCTTCATCAATCCCCACAATGCGGATCGTGTGCTCTTCTCCGGTCGTGAGGTTTTCATACGTGACCGTAGCACCGAAAAAGACCTGATCGGTCGCGGGACGCGTTTCCGGATCCACGACTTCAGCTGACTCCACGCGCTTATTTAAAAAGCGGATGCGGCGGTCAATTTCGCGCAGACGGCGCTTACCGTACTGATAGTCGCCGTTTTCACTGCGGTCACCGTTACTGGCGGCCCAGCTCACAACGCTCACAACCTGAGGACGTTCGACGTTCACAAGGTGTTCACGCTCGTCCAAAAGCCTGCGGTAGCAGGCGGGCGTCATGTAGTTTTTGGTGTTTGCAGGCAGCCCGGGAAGCTTTACTTCCTCTTCGTCGCCGTCCTGCGCGCTCTGCATTGTCTGCTCAGTCATAGCTCATGTTCCACAACGGGCGGCACTCAATTGCCCGCCCGAAAAGCCGGAGGATTTTAAGCCGGCAGCGGGCGCCTAAAAGGCCTCGTTTTCGCCTAAGTAGCGCCACGCACCCAAAGGAAGGTCTCCCAACCGCACGCGGCCGATACGCACGCGTTTAAGCCGCAGCACTTTAAGCCCCACAGCCTCACACATACGGCGGATCTGACGCTTTTTGCCTTCACGGAGCACAAACTGCAGCTCATCGGCATTAAGCCGCGTCACCTTTGCGGGCAAAAGCGCCACGCCGTCAAGCGACAGGCCGTGATTTAAAAGCGCAAGGTTTTTGTCCGAAAGCCGCAGCGGCACCGTGCCGTCGGCGTTACCCACACGCACGATGTACTCTTTGTCGACGTCACTCGTTTCACCGATGATGGTTTTGGCAACGCGCCCGTCCTGCGTGAGGACCAACAGCCCCATGGAGTCGATATCGAGGCGCCCTGCTGGCACCAGATGCGCGAGCTGCGCGCGCGACCAGCGCCTCGGACTCGTGTCTTTGGCCCAGTGATTTTCCGGCGTCACGAGAACTTTTGCGGGCTCATAGCCGTCTTCAGCCTGGCCGCTCACGTATCCCACGGGTTTATTGATGAGAATCGTGACGCGCTCACCCTGCTCGGCACTTGCCCGGCGGTCAATGGTGATCACGTCCTCACGCGTCACCTTTTGACCGAGCTCAGCAGTAACGCCGTTAACCTTCACCCAGCCCGCGGCAATCCAGGCATCGGCCTCCCGACGGCTTGAAAGGCCGAGTTCACTCATGCGCTTACTGAGCCGCTGCGGTGCGTCGGGATCAGCCGGCGCGGCCGCTGTCGGCGCCTTTACGGGGCGGCGCCCGGCAAAGGGCGCTCCTCCGAAAGCGGGCTTACCGTGGCTTTTCACGAAGCCCCGGTTCACCGGCCGCGGCCTGCGGCTTGTCTTGGGAAAACTGCGTTCTGCCACAGCTGTTTAGCCGACGCGGCCCAGAAGGCAGTATTCCATGATGCCTTTTTGCGCGTGCAGACGGTTTTCGGCCTCATCCCACACCACGGACTGGGGTCCGTCGATCACGTCAGCCGTGACTTCTTCACCGCGGTGCGCGGGCAGGCAGTGCATGAAAAGCGCGCCGGGGTTGGCGGCCTTCATCACACGGTCGTTGACCTGGAAGTCAGCAAAGTCCTTGCGGCGCTTGGCGTTTTCTTCTTCAAAGCCCATCGAGGTCCAGACGTCCGTGGTGACAAGATCGGCGCCCTGGGCGGCTTCAACCGGATCACGCGTCACCGTGTAGTAATCGGTCCCCGCGGGGATGAGTTTGGTGTCAATCGGATAGCCCTCGGGGATCGCAAGCGTCATATGAAATCCCAGGATTTTTGCCGCTTCAAGCCAGGAGTAGCTCATGTTGTTCGCGTCCCCGATCCAGGCAACCTTTTTACCCTGAATCGAACCGCGGTGCTCCATGAAGGTCATGATGTCGGTCATGATCTGCACAGGGTGATATTCATTGGTAAGACCGTTAATCACCGGCACCTTGCTGTTTTTTGCAAACGCTTCCAGGCGGTCCTGCCCGAAGGTGCGGATCATCACCAGATCGACCATGCGGCTGATGACGCGCGCCGTGTCTTCGATGGATTCCGAGCGCCCGAGCTGCGAGCCCTGAGACGTCAGATTGATGACGTTGCCGCCGAACTGATAAAAACCCGCTTCAAAGGAAACACGCGTGCGGGTGCTTGCCTTTTCAAAGATCATCGCGAGCACTTTGCCGCGGAAAGGTTCGTAGGGGATGCCCGCTTTCTGCAGTGCCTTGATCGCAAGCGCGCGGTCAAGCATGTGGTTGAGTTCGTCAGCGGTAAAGTCGGAAAGCTTGAGAAAGTGTCGGATCGTCATGGCTGCAGTCGTTTAAAAAATTTCTGACGTCGGCGCCCGGCCGTAAGGCCGGTGCCGGCGCGTTTTTTCCGAGGTGAAAAAACTCAGATAATCCTGCTGATTTTAATGCGCGGGCCGGCCTGAGGAAAAGACTGTGGTCCTAACCGCCGGCGGCGGAAAGATCCAGACTCAGCACGTCGCCCGGTTTTGCTCCGGTGGCCGCTATCCAGATCTCCTTCTCACCCACTTCAGGAAGCCTTATCTTCATGCGTGAAGAATCCGGATCAACTTCAACGACAACGGCCGAAAGCGTTCCGACGGTACGGCGCGAGGCAAAGACGTCCTTTACCGGTCCTTCGGCCGTTTTTCTGCCCTGACTCAGCATCACCACACGGTCGGCCAGACGCTCAACCTCCTCTTCGGAGTGCGTCACGTAAAGAATCGGAATGCTGAGCTCCTTTCTGAGCTTTTCAAGCCACGGGAGAATTTCGCGGCGCCTGGCGTTGTCAAGACTCGCCAGAGGCTCATCCATCAGAAGAATCGTGGGTTTGACGGCAAGACTTCGGGCAATGGCGCAACGCTGACGCTCGCCGCCCGAAAGTTCGTTGGTCCGGCGCTCAAGCAGATGTCCGATTCCCAAAAGCTCCACGGCATGCGCCAGGCGCTCGGCCGCGTCCGCATCACGGATGCGCTTCATCCCGTACTCAAGGTTCTGCCGGACGTTTAAGTGATCAAAAAGGCTGGCTTCCTGAAAGACGTACCCGAGCCGCCGCGCATAGGTCGGCACAAAAATACCGGCCGCATCGTCCTGCCAGACGCGGCCTGCCACAACGACGCGCCCCCGGGCTTTCTCAAGGCCCGCGATGCAGCGCAGCACCGTCGTCTTGCCGCAGCCCGAGGGTCCGAAAAGGGCGGTGACGCCGTCCTCCGGAATGTCAAAGGCAACGTCAAGCGAAAACCCGGCCGTGCGGGTGAGTTTCAGTTGCGCGTGTCCCGTCATACGCTCACCGCCTTGGCACGCCGGTTAAGAAATGAAAGTGCCAGAAGCACCGCAAAGGAAAAGACGAGCATGCCGCCCGCAAGCCAGTGGGCCTTATCGTATTCCATCGCTTCGACAAAGGTGTAGATCTCGGTGGAAACAACCTGGGTTTTGCCGGGGATATTGCCGCCGATCATGAGCACCACGCCGAACTCACCGATCGTGTGGGCAAAGGTGAGTACCAGAGCCGTGAATATGCCGGGGCGCACCAGCGGAAGCACCACGGAAAAAAAGGCGTCAATCGGTTTGGCTCCAAGCGTTGCGGCCACTTCCGCGGGGCGCTCACCGAGCGCTTCAAACGCAACCTGCAGGGGCTGCACCGCAAAAGGCAGCGAGTAAATGAGTGACCCGATCACCAGGCCCGGAAAGGTAAAGGTAAGAAGTCCCAACCCCATTGACTGCGTAAGCTGCCCCAGGGGGCCGTGCGGGCCAAGCGCCACCAGGATATAAAACCCGAGCACCGAAGGCGGCAGCACCAGCGGAAGCGTGACCACCGCCCCCACAGGCGCCCGCCACGCGCTTTTGGTGCGTGCCAGCCACCACGCCAGGGGCGCTGCGAGGATCAGGAGGACAACAGTCGTGACGGCGGCAAGCTCAAGGCTTAACCACACAGGTTCCAGAGAGATATCGTCCGGCACTTCCCGTCTCCTGTCTGTTGCTCACCGCCGTTAATGAATCAGTTTGTGCCGTAACCGTAGGCAGTCTTCACCTTGGCGGCTTCCCCGCCCTTTAAGAACTGCAGAAACTCTGCCGCAGCCTTCAGAGACTTGCCGTTTTTAAGAAGCACCGCATCCTGGCGGATCTTACCGTAGTAGTCAGCCGGAATCACCCAGCCCGAACCGGAAGTCATCTTGCCGTTCTTATAGACCTGACTTAAGGCCACAAAGCCCACATCGGCGTTGCCGGTCTTCACAAACTGGAAGGTCTTGCCGATGTTGTCGCCCTCGACAAACTTAGGCTGCACCTTCTCAAAAACCTTCATGTGATTCAAAGTCTCATAAGCAGCGAGGCCGTACGGAGCAAGCTTTGGGTGGGCCACGGCACACTTATTGAAGTCAGCCGTTTCCAAAAGCTTCGCACCGTCCTTGATTTTGCCCGCGTCCGAAGACCAAAAGACGAGCTTACCCACGGCGTAGGTAAAGACGGAACTTGCGACACCGTAGCCTTCGGTCACAGCCTTTTTCGGCGTCTTGGCGTCAGCAGCCAGCAAAACGTCATAGGTCGCACCGTTTTTGATCTGGCCGTAGAACATGCCGGTCGAACCAAAACTCAGAATGACCTTGTGGCCGGTCTTCGCTTCAAAAACAGGCGCGAGTTCTTTGGCCGGCGCCGTGAAGTTGGCGGCCACCGCCACGTGAATTTCATCGGCAAAAGACGCCGCAGCCGCGGCACAAAAGACAGCGGCAACGGCTGCCTTCACAAAACGGTTCGTCATTTTTTTATTCCCCTGAAAAAAAATCTGTTCTCGGGCCGCCTCCGGCACAAAAACAAGGCGCCGCGTCCGCCGGTTTCGGGAGAATAGCACGTTATTCATAAAATGAATCTCGAATGCCTCTTCTGATGTCGCAAAACGTTTTATCCCGTGCAATACTTGCCGGACATTCGGCAGACACTTTTACCCGGGGCGATTCATGGCTGAGGAAAAAACGGTTCAGGAAAGCGCGGCTCAGACTCCGCTCAAGACGCGGCTTGCCGACCCCATTGCGCTCACGCGCCAGTTAAGCAGCATGGTCGATAAGCGCTACGACATCCTCAGACGCATCGGGGAGACGGGCTCAATTTCAGAGGCCGCCCGCACGGCCGGGGTCTCCTATAAAGCCGCCTGGCAGGCCATTGAAACGCTCTCAAACCTCGCGGGCAGCCCGCTTGTGGAAAAAGTGGTGGGCGGCAGCAAAGGCGGCGGCACACGGCTCACCCCCGTCGGAGAACAGGTTCTCAAACTCGCCTCGCGCCTTGCGGAAGCACGCGCCGCGGTGCTTGCGCAGTTTGAGTCCGAGTTTGTTCCGGAACTTGCCAACCTCTCGGCTTCCACGCTGCGCACCTCGATGCGCAACCACCTTCCCGCCGTCATCACCCGGATTTCGCGCGGGGCCGCGCAGGTGCGCGTGCATCTGAAAATTGACGAGGAAAACAGCCTCAAGGCAACGCTTACGCAGGAAAGCGCCCAGTTAATGGGGCTTGACGTCGGCACAAAAGTGCTCGCTCTGACGAAAGCCACGGCCGTTGAAATCGCGCAGCAGGCCGTGCAGCAGGATTACGGCAACATTCTCAGGGGGACTGTTGTGAGAACGTCGCGCGCCGACCGAGGCGGCGAAGTGACCCTGAGACTTGCGGGCGGTATGTCCCTTGTGGGGTTTTCTCGCCCCCGTCACGGCTTACGTGTCGGGGATACCGCTGAGGCCTATATCTCACCGCAGAGTGTTGTGATCGGGCTTTTCACTTAAGGCGCTTCTATCAGATCTGTAAACTTCGGATACAAAGATTCAAGCCGTTGATCAATGTCAAAACCCTGAACAGCCCTTCATTTTCAGATCCACTTAATATTTGCCCCGTGGATGCCCGGGTGCACCGCAGACAAATTCAGGCGCAGTCCTCGGAACCAGCGCCGCGTGAAATTTTGCGTCCCGCCCCTCAGAGACGGCGTGCCGCACACACTGAAAAAACAAAAATAAGCCCCTCCGGTCTTGTACCGCGGATGGCTCAGGAGTTGAAAAATGAGCTTTAACAAAAACAGCAAATGGTTCGCCAGCGGCCTCGTCCTGGTCGGTATCGTTGTGGGCGTTGCCCTTGTTTCCGCCGGTACGGCTGTTGTTCACTGGTCCGGTTCCACGCAGTTCTGCGGCACGTTCTGCCACTCCATGGACCGCGTCTATGCCGCTTACCAGCACGGTCTGCACGGCAAGACCAACGTCGGCGTTGAAGTGGGCTGCGTTGACTGCCATCTGAAGTATGAATCCGAAAAGTCCATCTCTCAGGCTCAGGTCGTTGGTCTGCTCTGGCACAAGGCAATGAGCGGTTCTTCTTCCCTTTGGGGTGAAATCCGCGGCACGATGAGCACGCCGGAAAAGCAGAAGGCCATGCAGAATGAACTTTCCGAGAAGTATCTGAAGTGGGCCCGCTCCACGGGCTTCCAGAACTGCCGCGGCTGCCATGACCTCAATAACTTTAAGGTCAACCCTGCCAAGCCCATGGTTGCTCCGATGCACAAGATGATGGCCGATACGCCGGAAGCCGACTGCATCGAATGCCACAAGACCGCCGGCCACGACTACGAGGCGATCGACAAGGCTGAGGCCAAACCCGCAGCTGCCGCCAAGGAAGGCGTCAATTAATCGGCCTGGAATCAGCTGATCAGGCACAAAGCCCGGAGAGAATTCCCCGGGCTTTTTCTTTGTCTGAAAATTGTGTCCGCACACTGCGCCGAAAACCCCGATGCCGGCGCTAGAATGCCCGGCAACCTTTGTTTTTTAACGCTCAGACTTTGAGCTTCGGAATTTTTCAAAGTGACTGATTCCCCCCGTACCATTTTCCGCAAGAACTACAAGCCCTACACCCACTCGATTGACTCGGTGGAGCTTGACTTTGTTCTCGACCCGCAGAGCACGCTTGTCACAAGCCGCATGAAGGTCACACCCAAGCGCGATGCCGAAACCGATGACCTCGTCTTAAACGGGCACAACCTCACGTTTGAAAGCCTCAGAATCAATGACCGTGAGGCCAAGGACAACGAATACAGCCTCACCGAAGACTCGCTCACGGTCTACGGCGTAAGCCACCAGACCGACATCACGATCGTAAACCGCTTCAGCCCGGCCGAAAACACGGATCTCTCGGGCATCTACATGTCGGCGGGGGCCTTTATGAGCCAATGCGAGGCCGAGGGGTTCCGGGCGATCACCTACTGGCCCGACCGCCCCGACGTGATGAGCCGCTTTACGGTGACGATGCACGCGGACAAGTCCGCCTACCCGGTGCTTCTTTCCAACGGCAACCTTGTGGCTAGCGGCGATGAAAGCGAAGGGCGCCACTGGGCGCGCTGGGAAGATCCCTTTAAAAAGCCCTGCTACCTCTTTGCCCTGGTGGCCGGCCGCTTTTCCGTGCGCGGCGACAAAATCACGCTTAAAAACGGGCACGAATGCCTGCTGCAGGTCTGGACCGAAGAGAAGACTTTCGACAAGAGCGCCTGGGCGCTGCAGTGTCTGAAAAAGGCCATTTTCTGGGATGAGGAGCGCTGGGGTCTAGAACTTGACCTTGACCGCTTCATGATCGTGGCAACCGATGACTTTAACTTCGGCGCCATGGAAAATAAGGGCCTCAACATCTTTAATTCCCGCTACGTGATGGCAACGCCCGACATTGCAACGGACGCCGACTACGCCGCCGTTGAGTCCGTGGTGGGGCACGAGTATTTCCATAACTGGACCGGTGACCGCGTCACGCTCAGAGACTGGTTCCAGCTCACCTTAAAGGAAGGCCTCACGGTATTCCGTGACCAGGAATTCTCGATGGACATGGCCCCGGACAGCACGTCCCGTGCCATCAAGCGCATCAAAGACGTGAAGGCCTTAAGAACCGCGCAGTTCCCGGAAGACGCGGGCCCCATGTCGCATCCGATCCGTCCGGACAGCTACCGCGAGATCAACAATTTCTACACAATGACCGTGTATGAAAAGGGCGCGGAAGTCATCCGCATGCTGCAGACCATGCTCGGTAAAGACGGTTTCCGCAAGGGGCTTGACCGCTACATCATGCTGCATGACGGCAACGCCGTGACGTGCGATGACTTCATTGCCGCGATGGCGGAAGCCAACAACCGCGATCTCGGACACTTTGCGCTCTGGTGGTCGCAGTCAGGCACCCCCCGCGTGTCGGTGGAAACAAGCTACGACGAAGTTCATCAGACCTTAACGCTCAGAGCCTCGCAGGCAACGCCGGCGACGGCAGACCAGAAGGAAAAGGCGCCGCTCGTCATTCCGATTTCCGTGGGGCTGCTCGACACCGAAGGCCGCGACATGACGCTGAAGCTCGCCGATGACAACGAAGCAGCCGTACCGCAGACCACGCGCACCCTGATACTTGAAGACGAAAGCGACGAGTGGGTCTTTAAAAACGTGGAATGTAATCCCGTGCTTTCTCTGGGCCGCGGCTTTTCCGCGCCTGTGATCTTTGACTACCCCTACAGCCGCGAAGAACTCGCGTTTCTGGCCTGCCACAACAGCGATCCCTTCAACCGCTATGAAGCGATGCAGCGCCTGGCGGTTGACGGCTTAAACACCATGATCGACATGGTGGAGGCAGGCGAAGAGCCTGAAGTGAACGACGCCTGGTCAACGACCTTCCGCTCAGTGCTTAACGACGATGGTCTCTCGCCCGCCTTCAGGGCAGCAGCACTGCAGCTGCCCGACGAAATGACGGTTGCGATGACGCGCGCCATGATTAACCCGGACGCCGTGCGCACGGCCTGGCTTTCCGCGCAGGCCTTTTTCGGACGCCACTTAAGCCAGGACTTCTCTTCCACCGTTTTGAAGAACTTCTCCGCGGCGGACTATTCGCCCGACGCGGTTGAGGCCGGAAAGCGGGCACTTAAAAACACGGCGCTTGACTATTGGCTTGCGGGCGGCAGCGCCAAGGCGCTTTTAACCGCACGCGATCAGTTTGACAACAGCGACAACCTCACCGACCGGCTCGCAGCGCTGCAGATGGTTGTCAACAGCCAAAGCCCCGCAAAGGTCGACGTGCTCGATGCCGCCGCACGCCTCTGGGTAAGCGAACCGCTGCTGATGAACAAGTGGTTTACGGTGCAGGCAACGGCCGTTGCGCGCGCCAACGAATGCCCGGTCGTGGACCGCGTGCGGGCTCTGATGGCAAGCAAGGTCTTTTCCATTAAAAATCCGAACAACGTCTACGCCCTTGTAAACGCCTTCTTTACCCGCAATCCGGGCGAATTTCACCGTGCCGACGGCTCGGGCTACCGCTTCTGGGCGGAGACCGTGCAGGCCGTGGACAAAATTAATACCCATGTGGCCGCGCGCCTTGCAAGAGCTCTTGACAACTGGCGCCGGTTTGACCCGGCACGCGCCAAACTCATGCATGCGGCGCTTACTGAGGTCGCCCAAAACACCACGCTTTCTTCGGGCGTGCGTGAAGTCGTCGACAAGGCTTTGAACTGCCGTTAACCGTTTATCAGGAATTTTTAGTTATGACGCACACAACACTGAAGCATTACCTTGAAGCGGAAGTCACAAAAAACGGCCTGCCGCAGAAACTTGCCGACCTTATCACCGGAGTGGCTGAAACGAGTAAGGAAATCAGTTACGAAGTAAGCCGCGGCGCGCTTGCCGGCGTTCTCGGCATGGCCGGCACCGAAAACATTCAGGGTGAGGATCAGAAAAAGCTTGACGTCATCAGTAACCGCCTGATGGTGGAAGGCTGCATTGCCACGGGAGCCGTGAGCGCCATGGCTAGCGAAGAAATGGATCACGCCCTCTTGGTTCCGGCCGATAAGCCCGTTGGTCCCTACCTCATCTGCTTTGACCCCCTGGACGGCTCAAGCAACATCGACATCAATGTCTCGATCGGCACGATTTTCTCGGTGCTGCCGAGCCCTAAGGATGCTTCCCGCGACATCACCGATGATGATTTTCTGCAGTCAGGCGACAATCAGCTGGCCGCCGGCTACGTGATCTACGGCCCGCAGACGCAGCTTGTCTTTACCGTTGGTCGGGGCGTGGCGATGTTTACGCTTGATCCCGACAGCGGCGACTTTATCCTCACGACCCCGGTTGTGACGCTCGCTGCCGACACCAAGGAATTTGCCATCAACATGTCCAACATGCGTCACTGGCAGGAACCGGTGAAGCGCTATGTCGCTGAACTGCTGCAGGGCACAACGGGCGTGCGCGGCAAGGACTTCAACATGCGCTGGGTGGCGGCGATGGTCGCCGAAGTGCACCGCATTCTTTCCCGCGGCGGTATCTTTATGTATCCGAGGGACGACCGCGATCCGGCCAAGCCCGGGAAACTGCGCCTGATGTACGAAGCCAATCCCATGAGCTGGCTCATTGAGCAGTCGGGCGGCGCCTCGACCGACGGACGGCAACGCATTCTTTCAATTGCCCCGGAAAAATTACACCAGCGTGTGGCAGTATTTCTCGGAGCGAAAAACGAGGTGGAACTCGTCACGTCCTACCACAAAAATTAAGGCATCTTCCCATGAAAAAAACTGCAGCCGTTCTTACCGCCGTAACGGCCCTTTTGGCCGTCAGCTCCGTGAGCGCCCAGTCGTCGTTTACCGATGATCTGAAAAAGAGCTGGCAGGCCACCAAAGAAGCGGCTGCAGACACCTGGGAAAAGGCCAAGGAAGCCACCGCTGAAACACGAGAGAAGTCCGCTGACAAAGCCTCTGACGCGTGGTCTGACGCAAAAAAGTCCGCGTCTGAAGGCTGGGACAAGGCCAAGGACATCACTTCCGACAGCTGGGATAAAACCAAAGAGTTGTCTGCCGAAGGGTGGGCCGCCGCCAAGGAAAAAACGAAGGAAGGCTACAAAGCCGGCAAAGAGAAACTCAGAAACTGGCTGGCTGAGTAACGGTTTACCCCAAGGATTAAAAAAACGGGCTGCTTCAAAAAGGCAGCCCGTTTTGGCGTCATTACCGTTTATTTGGTGCCGAAGAGCCGGTCACCGGCGTCGCCCAGGCCCGGCACGATGTAGGCCTTTTCATTGAGTTTTTCATCAAGCGAAGCGACATACACATCAATATCGGGGTGGTTCTTCTGGAACACCTCAACGCCTTCGGGAGCTGCCACAAGCGCAAGGAAGCGGATGGAATTTCCCGCCACACCGCGTTTTTTCAGAACATCTGCGGCATGCACGGCCGAGTAGCCGGTCGCCATCATCGGATCACAGATGATAAAGAGGCGGTCGGTGACGTCAGGAAGCCGCACGAGGTACTCCACCGGCCGGTGGTTTTCATCGCGGTACATGCCGATATGCCCCACACGCGCCGAAGGCATGAGCTGCAGAAGGCCGTCACTCATTCCGAGCCCGGCACGCAGCACCGGCACGATCACCTGCTTTTTGCCGGCAAGAGTCGGCGCCTGCATCGGTCCGATCGGGGTTTCAATATGACGGTGCGAAAGCGGCAGATCACGCGTGAGTTCGTAGCCCATCAGCACGGTGATTTCATGCAGCAGCTGACGAAACACGTTGGTACTCGTCTCTTTCTGACGCATGATGGTGAGTTTGTGCTGAATCAGCGGATGATCAACGATATGAAGTCGCGGGAAACGGGCGTCGGTTTTCATATAAATTTATTCCCAAGATCGGTTGCAGACTGCTGGTAATGATACTCGTGTCAGGCAAATTCTTAAGCCTCATGAAATCTTGCAACCGCTTGCAAAAAAGACATGTGTTTCACGCCGTTTTCCCCTAAGATCGCACGACTTTTCCGTTAAGTCCCACGGTTTTATTCAAACATGTCTGAATCCGACAAAACGCCCGAAAACCCCAACTCGCCTCACTTTCTTGAGGGTCCGGGCATCATTTTCAATAAGTGGCTCACCTATGCGCAGGCTGTGGCGCTCGTTGCGATCGCACTTGCGGCCGTCGCCGGCATCGCGCAGTCCATCTGGGAGATGAGTCTCTCGCGCAACATCAGTCTGGGCGACCTCTTGATGCTCTTTCTTTACATCGCCGTGATTTCGATGGTTAAAGGGGCCTGCTTCGGCACCCGCGAAATTCCGATTCACACGCCGATTGCTCTGGCAATCGTTGCGGTGTCGCGCTACATCGTGGTGGACTATAAGCACATTTCGCCCGAGTACATGCTCTTTACAGCCCTGGCGATTCTGATTCTCGTCGCAGCGCTCTGGATCGTGAAGAAAACCTCGAACTCCATGACCACTGAAGGTTAAGAGGCACAGACGCCGGAAAACTTCCGGCGTCTGTAACGATTTCCTGCGGCAAGACAATTTTCCATAGCCCGCCACCTATAATGAACGGCAAACCAACCTTTCTGGCGCGGAGGTTTGCCGTCATGCCGATTCGAACCGTTGTTCTTGTTTTTCTCTGCATTGTTGCCGCTGTCTTTCTGATTCTCAACTGGCCGGGCATCACGGCGCCGGTCCCGGTGAATCTCCTGTACACCGACACGGAAGCGCCGCTCGGCCTCATTCTCCTGCTGGTTTTGGGCGTGCTTTGGATTGCGGGCATCATCTGGGCGCTGCTGCAGCAGGCAGCCACCCTGCTTGAAATCCGCAAGGCTTACAAAGAAGCCGATTCAAGCCGCGGGCTTGCCGACAGCGCCGAAAAGTCCCGCTTTGAAGAAAGTAAGAAAGCCTTTCACGAAGAACTTGCCGCACTGGAACAGAAGTTTGCGGACACTGAAGCGCAGAACATAAAGGACCGGGACGCCTTCCGCGAAAAGCTTCTCACGCAGATTGCAGCGCTGCAGTCAACGCTTGCCGCGCTTGACGTCAAAATCGACGCGGTCGCCGAGAAAAACGGCGTGGAATTTAAACCCGCGGCTCCCGCTGATAAAAAGGCTAAGAGCGGCTTCTTCGGTTTTCTCGGTCACCGCGAAAAGGAACCGGCCAAACCCATCATGGCCGTTGAAAAGACACCGGTAAAAGAGTTGCCGGGCAACACCGGAACGGCTGAAAAAGAGCAGGCACAAGAACAGAAACGCTGAGAATCCGGACGATGGCAGACCATACCTACCGCTACCTCTCAGCCCTGGTATCACAGGGGAGTTTTTCGCAGGCTGCGCGCTACCTCGATATTTCGCAGCCTTCGCTGTCACAGTTCATTCAGCGCCTGGAAGCCGAAGCCGGCACCGAACTCATTGACCGCACGAGCCGCCCTTTAAGGCTTACGGCCGCCGGAGACTGCTTTCTGCAGACTGAGCGGCGCATTGAGCAGCTCCGGGACCTCAGAACCAAAGAGATCGCCGATATCGGCGCCGGCATCCGCGGGCACGTGAGGCTCGGAGTCTCCCAGTACCGCTCAAGCTACTTTCTGCCGCTGGTGCTGCCTCGGTTCAGAAGCCTTTTCCCCGCCATTGACATTACGCTGGTGGAAGCCACCAACGACGCACTCGAGACCTGTGCCGCCGACGGCACAACCGACGTCTCCATTGTGCTTGCGCCGGTTCTCAACAACGAACTCACCTACACAGCGCTTTACGACGAGAAAATCCTCATCGCCACGGCAGCGGACAGTGCTCTGGCAAAGTCCGTCCCTGAAACCAAGGCCGAATTTGACAAGCTCGATTTCTCGCGGCTTGATGCGGAACCCTTCATCACCTTGCGGCGAGGCCAGAAATTTCACCGGCTTTTCTGGAACCTCTCCTCGCGCTGCTCGGTTTCCCCGCGCATTGTGCTTGAGAGTGAATCCCCGATTGCGGCGCTGATGCTTGCAAGCGCCGGACTCGGTGCCACCTTTGTCACCGAAACACTCGCCCGGCGCTGCCCCACCGCTCAGCCCGTGCGCTTTTTTGAAATTGCGCCGCTCGTTCCCCCGCGTCAGGTCGTCGCGGCCCGGCGCAAGGACACCTATCTCAGCAAAGCCGCCCAAAGTCTCATTGATGTGATGCACACCGTCGGCGAACGTGAATTCCGCCACGGTTAATTTTTTCAAAAATTACGGGTTAACCCTTTATTTAAGAGTGATACTTCATTCATTATTCAGGGTTAACACGTAATTTCTTCGGAAAATTCTTCGATTTCCTTTCGTTTTAAGTAACGAATATTGACAAAAGTCAATCCTTAAATTTCCTTAAGGGAGCATGATTCGCTCAACAAGAAAGACAACCGGTGCGCGGTGAGTTTTCAGTGCATCCGGGACCCCAATCTCAAACAAAGGAAATCAGTCATGACGACTCCTGAACAAATCAAGTTCGCTCATACGCCGACTTCGGACGAAGTGATCGCCGGTGTTACGCTCAAGGACGCCAAGCGCGCAAGCAAGTGGACGGCCTACTTTGACGTGGCTCAGTCCGTTACGGGCCTGCTGCTCGGTCTGTTCCTCTTCTGCCACATGGCCTTTACGAGCTCCATTCAATTCGGCAAGGACCTCTTCTGGAACCTCATCCAGTGCTCCGGCCTTACCCCGATCTTCGGGCATGAACAGGTTTGGGCTCACTTCATCTTCGTGGCTGTGATCACGGTGCTCGTCATCATCCACGCTCTGTGCGCCTTGCGCCGCTTCCCGACCTCTTATAAGCAGCTGCGCGACATCTTCGCACACAACAAGTTTGTGCATCACACGGATACGCGTCTGTGGGTCATCCAGTTCGTGACCGCCATCATCCTCACCGCCACGGTCTTCCCGCACGTGATGGGCATGCTCACGGCTCCGTCTGAAATCGACCCCAACCTCTCCTCCGTTCACACCTATCACATGGGTCTCATTTGGACGTTCATCTTCCTCGTTGCCACGGAACTGCACGGCATGATCGGTCTGTACCGTCTCGGTGTTAAGTGGGACGTCATCAAGGGCCGCGCTCACGGCTTCCGTACGACGATGCTCGTGGTTGCCCTTCTCATGATCGTCTGCGGTGCCTTCACTGCCACGACCTTCTACATGAACGGCAAGCAGCTCGTTGAAAGCGACCAGGCCGCTGTCCGCTACGTGCCCCAGAACAACTGGTTTGCCAAGTAATCCTCTGCTGAAACTATCAGCTTAAGGTTACCCAAAGGCGTCGGTTAAGTCCGGCGCCTTTTTTGTATCTGCCTTTGATAAGATGCCGCCTCCTTTTCAGGGGAGTAGTTGGCTGAAAACTTCCGGGAACGCGTTTTGCGGCGCGGTTCCGAAGCAAACAGCGTCTGCATCAACAGACTCAGAGACCGGACGAACAAAAGCCCGGCCTTTGTGGAGCAGACTACGACAGGAGAGTCCCGAAACAAAACTCCGTCCGACAGCAAGACCTGCGAAAGACTGCCCGGCTTCTCTAACCCGAAGAAGTTGACATCCGGTCCGTCCTTCGTACGTGTTTTGTACCGTCAACTTCGCCTGAACCCATGTTTGAATCACTTCAGCTTATCGGCATCTCCACGGCTGTCGTCACGGCCGCTGAAATCGGGGATAAAACGCAGCTGCTTGCGTTTTTCCTTGCGGCGCGCTTTCGTGCGCCGATGCCCATCTGTCTGGGCATACTCGCCGCTACCGTCGCCAACCACGCCATAGCCGGACTTTTAGGCGCCTCCGTTGCCTCCTTCATCGATCCGGAGGTTCTGCGCTGGATTCTGGTGGCGGCCTTTCTCGCAATGGCCGTCTGGATTCTCATTCCCGACAAAATGGAAGAAGATTCCTGCGTCTTTGCACACAAACGCTTCGGCGTGTTCGGTACGGCGTGCGTACTCTTTTTCCTTGCGGAAATGGGGGATAAAACGCAGATTGCCACAATGGCCCTGGGTGCGAGCTACGCCACGAGCGTGATTTCCGTCGTTACCGGCACCACGCTCGGCATGCTGCTTGCGGACGTCCCCGCGGTCTTTATCGGCAACAAACTCTCCGAGAAACTCTCCATGAAGTGGATGCGCCGGATCGCTGCCGCCATCTTTGTGCTTCTTGCGGTTTTGGCGGCCGTTGCCGACGCTCCCGACGTCTGATCCCTCCCGTTTTGCCTACGGGAAATCCGCCGCTACTTCATTGAGATTGACTCTCAAACGAAAAGCGGCGGTTTATTTTTAAGGGTATCTACGGATATTCCGGGGTTGTCTCACTCTAAGAGTTTGACTAGCATCAAAAGCGAGAGGTCTCGTTTACAAAAATAAAAACCGGACGGGGCTGAACCGATAACCGCAGCAGGCAAACCCTTGCATCGCCTGCTCCACCACGGGGAGACAAATTAAATGTCCCAACACGAATCTAGCATTGAGATTGGTGCGTTAAGCAACAAGACCAAGCTCATACCCCTCATTCTGGGCCCGCTTCTGGCGCTCGCCTTTTACTTCATCCTGCCAGAAACGTACACGACGCCCGCGGGCGAGACCGCACAGTTTTCCCATGCGGGCCGCGCCTGTGCTTCCGTCGTGCTCTGGATGGGCATCTGGTGGTTTACCGAAGCCGTGCCGATTGCCGTCACGGCGCTTCTGCCCATCGTGATCTTTCCGCTTTTCGGGATCACCACGCCCGCTGAAGCGCTGAAGAACTACGCCAACAGCACGATCTACCTCTTTATGGGCGGCTTTCTGATTGCCGCAGGTATTGCCCGCTGGGGTCTTGACCGCCGCATTGCGCTTCTCACGATCCGCATCGTGGGCACGCGCCCGCAGCAGATCATTCTGGGCGTGATGCTGGCAACGGCGTTTCTGTCGGCTTGGGTGAGCAACACCGCCACCGCCGCCATGATGCTGCCGATTGCCATTGCCATCATGGGTGTGGTGCGCCGCAAAAGTAAGCTCGATGCGCCCGATGTGCGGGAACACAACTTTAATGTCTGCCTTTTGCTGTCCATTGCCTACGGCGCCAGCCTCGGCGGTATGATCACCCTGATCGGTACGCCTCCGAACGGCATCTTCGTGCGGTTTGTGGAACAGACCTACAACGAACAGGTGAGCTTTCTTGAGTGGCTCAAGATTTCGCTGCCCGTGGGCATCGGGCTTCTGGCTGCCACCTACATCATCATGACGAAGTTTCTCTTCCGTCAGCAGATTGATGCGATCGAAGGTGGACGCGAATGGGTGTCGGCGGAACTTGCTTCGCTCGGCAAACTCTCCCGCGGCGAAAAGATCGTCCTAACGGTCTTTGTCTGCGCGGCGCTTCTCTGGGTGTTCGGGCCCTTCCTGAGAGCCCTTGAAATCGGCGGCATGAAGCCTCTTAAGCCCATGAGCGACGCCGTGATTGCCATGGGCGCGGGCATCATCCTCTTCATTATTCCGGTTGACTACAAAAAAGGCATCCACGCGCTTGACTGGTCAAGCGCTTCGGAAGCGATCAGCTGGGACGTGCTGCTTCTCTTCGGGGGCGGTCTCTCGATGGCTGCGGCCATTCAGAGTACCGGTGCCGCACAGGTCGTAGGCTCTGCCGCCATGGGGCTTTCGGGCCTTCCGGACTGGGGGATCACGACGGGCGTGACAGCCATTGCCGTCATGGCTTCGGAATTTACCTCCAACACGGCGCTCGCCGCCACGATGATGCCGCTTGTGGCCGCGATTTCTGAGTCGCTAAAGATCAATCCTGAAACACTGCTTCTCTGCACCACGTTCGGCGCCTCCTGCGCGTTCATGATGCCGGTGGGTACGCCTCCGAACGCCATGGTCTTCGGTACCGGCAAAATCCGGATCGGCGAAATGATCCGCGCGGGTATCTGGCTTAACATCGTCGCAATCATCCTGATTCCGCTGCTTTGCATCCTCATTGCGCCGGGGATTCTGAGTAGCCTCCAGGCACCGCTCTAAAACACGCACCTGAGCAAACGGCCGGACTTTACGTTCGGCCGTTTTTTACCGCACGGAGATTTCTGAAAGGATTCTTCTCACGGTCTGCGAGAGCCCCGTCTGCCAGGGCCCTGCCTCAATGCCGAAGACGCGGTGAAGGCGATCTGTTGCGAGGACACAATTTAAGGGCCTGGCGGCCGCAAAAGCAATGTCCTTTGTTTTTACCTCAGTCAGTTTTCCCCGCACGGCCAAGCCTTCCTGCGTGAGGCAGTCCCGGATAAAGCAGGCTGCCTCAAAGCGCGTTGTAACGCCTGAGGACGCTGCGTGATAAAGGCCGCCTGCCGCCCGGTTCGCCCCGACGGCGGAAAGCACCTGCCAGGCAATTTCCGCTGCCGTGCGGGCTGCGGTGGGAGCCCCCTTCTGATCACCGGCGACACGCAGGTCACCTCCGGCCAAAAGGCCTTTCACAACCCAGGGGACAAAGCCCCTCACGGTACTTGCGTGCACCCAGCCCACGCGCAGTACGGCGCCGCCTTCACGGATGACGGCCGCTTCGCCTTCGGCTTTACTGCGGCCGTAGACGTTAACGGGCGAAACGGGATCGGCTTCCGTATAGGCCCCGTTTTTTGTGCCGTCAAAAACGTAGTCGGTGCCGAAATGAATGAAGGGCACGGCCCGCATGCGGCACCAGTGCGCAATGAGCTCCGGCGCCCGGGCATTGACGGCAAAGGCGGCCGCGGATTCTGTTTCCGCCCGATCCACCGCCGTGTATGCCGCGGCGTTAATGACTGCTTCAGGGCTGTACGACTCAAGTGCCGACCAAAGAGCACTTTCGTCCGTGAGATCAAGCGCCGCGTGCGTGAGACCCACGGCCTTCACGCCCGGCGGCACACGCTTCATGAGGCTTTTTCCGATCTGGCCTCCCGCGCCCAGGACCAGGACCATCATGCCGCCGCCTTTTTGCGGGACGCACTCTTTTTCGCGGGCTTTACAACGGTGCGTGCAAGTTCTTCCCTCAGATACTTTCCGGTAAGGCTTGCAGGGCACGCGGCAATCACGTCTGCCGGGCCTTCGGCAACGAGTTCCCCGCCCCTGGAGCCTCCGTCCGGGCCGATATCCACGATCCAGTCGGCAAGGCGGATCACGTCCAGATTGTGTTCAATGACAATCACCGTGTTGCCGAGCGCCGTGAGTTTGCGAAGCACCTTCATTAAGGCCGCCACGTCATCAAAATGCAGCCCCGTGGTGGGTTCGTCCAAAATGTAGAGCGTGCTTCCCGTATCGCGCCTTGAAAGATCTTCGGCAATCTTGATGCGCTGGGCTTCACCGCCTGAGAAAGTCACCGCGCTTTGCCCCAGGCGGATGTAGCCGAGGCCCACTTCTTCAAGCGTTCTCAATTTTCTTGAAACCGCCGGAAAGGCCGAGAAAAAGTCCGCCGCCTCCGAAGCCGTCATATTGAGCACGTCGCAGATGTTTTTCCCCTTGTACTTTACTTCCAGCGTTTCGCGGTTGTAGCGCCGTCCCTGACAGGTGCTGCAGGTGACGTAAACGGGCGGCAGAAATCCCATCTCAATTTTGATGACGCCGTCGCCCTCACAGGCTTCGCAGCGCCCGCCCGGCGTATTAAAGGAAAAACGCCCTGAGTCGTAGCCGCGTTCAATCGCCGAGGGCGTCTGCGCAAAGATATCGCGGATACTCGTGAAAAGCCCCGTGTAGGTTGCGGGGTTGGAGCGCGGCGTCTTTCCGATCGGGCTCTGATCCACGTCGATCACCTTGTCAATGAGATCCAGCCCGTCGATGCGGTCGTATTCAAGCGGCCGCTCTTTCGTGTGGTTAAAGTGCCGTCTGAGCGCGGTGCCCAGCGTGTCGTTCACAAGCGTTGACTTCCCTGAACCCGACACCCCGGTCACCACCGTCACCGCCCCCACCGGGAAGTGACAGGTGAGGTTTTTGAGGTTGTGCCCACGCGCGCCTTCCAGTGTCAGAAACTGAGTCATTTCTTTCGGACGCCCCTTGCCGTCGTCTTCCACGCGGGCGCGCCCCGAGAGGTAGGCGCCGGTTTTGGAGGCGGGGTTTTGAGCCACCTCCGCGGGCGTCCCCTGCGCGATCACTTCGCCGCCGTGCTCGCCGGCGCCCGGCCCGATATCCACGATGTAGTCGGCGGCGCGGATCACATCGATGTCGTGTTCAACCGCAACCACGGTGTTGCCGGCTTCAGAGAGCCGCTTCATCATGGCAATCAGTTTTTCGTTGTCTCTCTGATGCAGCCCGATCGTGGGTTCATCCAGCACATACGTAACGCCTGTGAGGCCCGAACCGATCTGACCGGCAAGACGGATACGCTGCATTTCGCCCCCTGAAAGGGTGGAAGCCTCACGGTTTAACGTCAGATACCCCAGGCCCACGTCACAGAGAAACGCGAGGCGCTTTAAAAGTTCGGCAACGGGCCCCTCTGCGACGGCCTTGCGCTCGGGCGAAAAGGTGAGCTCTCTGAGTGTGTCGCGTGCGTCCGTTAGACTCATGGCCGTGAGTTCGGCAATATTGACGCGCGTGTCACCTTCACCGAGATAAACGTCCAGCACTTCTTTCCTGTAGCGGGCTCCCCCGCACTCCGGGCACACCGACACGGTGCGCATTTGTTTCAGCCCCACGCGGGCGGCTTCACTTCTTTTACGCTCCCAGTCGTGATCCAACGCGCCGATCACGCCCGTAAAACCGCCTTCCCTGCCGTCACCGTACAAAATGAAGTGCTGCACCTCGGGCGAGAGTTTTTTCCAGGGCGCCGCGAGGTTAAAGCCCATTTTGTCGGCAAGGCGCTCCAGAATCTGCCAGTTGGCGCGGCTTTTCGGAGACCATCCGCACACGGCGCCTTCGCCCAAGGAGAGCTCCGGATCGCGGACCACAAGGTGCGGATCAAACTGATCCACGCGCCCGGTGCCCTCACACTTGGGGCAGGCCCCGAGCGCGTTATTAAAGGAAAACATCGGGGGCGTGGGTTCTGCGGCACTGTAGCCGCACACGGGGCAGCCGTAGCGGGTGGAAAAGCTTTGCTCCGGGAAGTTGCCTTCCATCGGCGCAAGAATGGCTTGGCCGTCACTTAACCGCACCGCCGCCTCAAAGCTTTCGGCAAGGCGCGAGCGTGACTGATCGCTGATTTTGAGGCGGTCGACGACGGCTTCAAGCGTGTGAACGCCGTCGGTTTTGTCGCCTAAAAGCTCTTCGGTCGCGGTCACTACTCCGTCAAGCCTTACGCGCACAAAGCCCCGGCGGCTCATTTCCGCTGCCGCCTGCCCCACCACTAGGCGCGTGTCGCGGGAAACGGGCGCCAGAATCATGACTTTCGTCCCTTCGGGAAGCTTTAACGCGGCGTCCACCATATCATGAATGCCACAGCGCGACAACGGCACATGGTGCTCGGGGCAGTACGGGCGCCCTGCGCGGGCAAACAAAAGCCTCAGATAGTCGGCTGCTTCCGTAACGGTTGCGACCGTGGAGCGTGAACCGAGCGTTCCCGTGTGCTGTTCAATGGAAATCGAAGGGGAGAGCCCCTCGATGCTGTCAACGTCGGGCTTATCCAAAACGTCCATAAAGCGCCGTGCGTAGGAGCTCACGCTTTCGGCGTAGCGCCTCTGGCCTTCGGCGTAAAGGGTATCGAAGGCAAGCGAACTTTTGCCGGACCCCGAAAGCCCCGTGATTACCGTGAGCTTGTTGCGGGGAATATCGACGTTCACATTTTTCAGGTTGTGCGTGCGTGCGCCGCGGATACGGATCCAGTCGTTTGCCATAGCGTTTCACAGTGCCGGAACGAAAAAAGCGGTCAGAAGCTTTCTCTTAAGGCTCAGAAAGAAAGAACCTACTAATATAGCCCGCACAACGAAAAAACACACGTCAGCCATTCAGACAGACGTGCCAGAAGGACCGTCTTAAGATGACCTTGCCCGCTGATCCCCGTCGCTTTACCCCCGTTGAACGCCGTTCCGCCCTGTCGCTGGGCTCAATTTTTGCCCTGAGAATGCTCGGGCTTTTCCTGATTCTTCCGGTCTTTGCCGTTTATGCACGGCACCTGCCCGGCGGGGAAAGCGCCTTTGCCGTGGGACTCACGCTCGGTATTTACGGGCTCACTCAGGGGATTCTGCAGATTCCCTTCGGGGCGGCAAGCGACCGCTGGGGGCGAAAACCCGTGATCGCCGCGGGGCTTCTGATTTTTGCCGCAGGCAGCATCCTTGCCGCCCTGGGCAGCGACATCTGGACCGTGATGGCCGGCCGGGCGCTGCAGGGAATGGGAGCGGTCTCAGCCGCCGTCACCGCCATGATTTCCGACTCGGTCCGTGACCGGGTGCTCACCAAGGCCATGGCCATTGTGGGCTCTTCGATCGGCCTTACCTTTGCGTTTTCGCTTGTAGCCTCTCCGGTTCTTGCGCACTACATCGGCGTGAGCGGCCTTTTCTGGCTTACGGCCGTCTTGTCGCTTGCCGCCGTCTGGGTCACGTACCGCGTGGTACCCGATGCGCCTCTCGTAAGAAAAGAAGCCGGCACTGGCTCTAACTGGAAAGCTACCGTCTTTAACCCGGATCTGCTGCGGTTAAATGCCGGAATTTTTATCCTTCACATGGCGATGATGGCCGTCTTTGTCGTGATTCCGGTGGAGATGAGCCGCCTGGGCCTTCCGGTGTCTGAGCACTGGCAGGTGTATCTGCCCGCCGTGATCCTGAGCTTTGGCGTGTTGATGCCGTCTATCTCAAGGGCTGAGCGGGCAGGTAAAATGAAAACGCTTTTTCTCGTAGCCGTTTTGCTGCTCGCGTGTGTTTTCGCGGGTTTTGCCGCTGCCGACGAAAGTCTTGCCGCCATCGGCGTGCTGTTGTTTGCGTTTTTCTGCGGCTTTAACATTCTGGAGGCAACACTGCCCTCCTTTGTGTCAAGAACCGCTGATACGTCTGCCAAGGGCCTGGCCCTGGGCGTTTACAACACCACGCAGAGCATCGGTCTTTTTGTCGGAGGCGCCTTGGGCGGATGGCTGTCGCAGACATTCGGCCGCACGGGTGTTTATGCGTTTTGTCTGGTGATGATGCTTGTCTGGTTTTTCATCGCCCGAGGTATGACGCCCCCTGCGGCGAAGGCCCGCGAACGCGGTGAGGAAATCAAAATCTGACGATATTTTTTAGGAACGATTTACCATGGCATCAGTCAACAAAGTCATTCTGATCGGCAACCTCGGGCGTGATCCCGAGACCCGCTACACCGCCGAAGGGGGACTTGCGATCTGCTCGATCACAGTCGCCACATCTCGCCGCTACAAAGATGCCCAGGGTGCCCTGCAGGAAGAAACCGAATGGCACCGCGTCGTTCTTTTCGGGCGCCAGGCCGAAGTCGCCCAAACCTACCTTAAAAAGGGTAATCCCGTCTACATTGAAGGGCGTCTGAGAACCCGCAAATACACCGACAAGCAGGGTGTGGAGCGCTTCAGCACCGAAATCGTTGCCGAATCCCTGCAGTTTTTAGGCGCAAGAAACGCCGCAACGCCTCCGTCGCATACGGCATCTCAGCCGCACGCCGCACCTGCCGCGCAAAGCGCTCAGCTCGCGGCTTCGGCGCAATCGCTCTCTGAAGACGACGTGCCGTTTTAATCTTTGAATCTCGCAAAAACAGACCGGACGGCTCTCCCCTCATCTGAACTTTGTCCGGTTCTTTAATCCTGTACCAAAGACAAGAAGAAAACAGAGGTTTTTTATGTCTGCAACAGCATCCTGGGGGTCTCGCCTCGGATTTATTCTCGCCAGCGCCGGCTCCGCCGTGGGCCTCGGGGCCATCTGGAAGTTCCCGTATATGTCGGGCAGTAACGGCGGCGCCGCCTTCATGATTCCGTACATTCTCTTTACGCTCACTATCGGCGTGGCGATGCTTCTGGCCGAATACGCCGTGGGCCGCGCGGGCCGGGCAGGCGCCGTCGGGTCCTTAAAGAAGGTCGCGGGCCGCTGGTGGGGTATTTTCGGCTTTATCGGAATGCTCACGGGCTTTACAATCCTCTGCTTTTACTCGGCCGTGGGCGGCTGGTGCCTTAAGTATCTTGTGGACGCCGTGCTCGGTAACGGCCTCATTAAGGATGCCGCACTTTTAAATTCCCATTTCGGTGCCTTTGTGAGTAACGGCCCGGTGAGTTTTGCCTACCAGGCGGTCTTTCTGATTTTAAACGCCGTCGTTGTTTTGGGCGGCGTCAACACCGGGCTTGAGCGACTCTCCAAGGTCCTGATGCCGCTGCTCTTTATCCTGATGTTGATTCTCATCGTGAGGGGACTCACGCTTCCCGGTGCCGTCAAGGGGCTTGAATATCTCTTTTTGCCGCGCTGGGATCAGTTCACGTCGTCCTCGGCCTTTAACGCCATGGGGTTTGCGTTTTTTTCGCTGTCGCTTGGCGCGGGCACCATGGTGACCTACGCCTGCTACCTCTCGGAAAAATCCAACCTTGTGACTTCCACCGCGTGGGTCGCGGTGCTCGCGATCTTCTCAGCACTCTTGGGCGGCCTCATGGTAATGCCCACGGTCTTTGCGTTCGGGCTTGACCCCAACGCGGGCCCCGGTCTCACCTTCGTCACGATGCCCGCAATTTTTGCGCAGCTTCCGGCGGGTCAGTTCTTTGCCGTTGCCTTCTATCTGTGCCTGGTGTTTGCGGCTCTCACAAGCTCCGTTTCGATGCTTGAGGCCGTTGTGGGCACCGTGAGCAACGAACTGCACTTTACCCGCCGCAGCATTGTGGTGGGCGGCACGATCGTTGCAATGATTGTGGGCCTTTTCTGCGACTTAAGTTTCGGTGCCCTCGCTGACTTCAAGATCTTCGGCAAGACCGTCTTTGATCTGCTCGATTACCTCACGAGTAACGTGGGAATGCCCTTGTCGGCCATGGGCTTTTTGATCGCTGCCGCCTGGGTTGCGTGGAAAAACTACACCGCGCATCAGCTGCAGACCGTTAAGCCCTTAAGCGCCCTGCAGCTCAACACGATCCGCTTCTTCATGGGCATTCTCGCTCCGTTCATGATCGTGATCGTGGTCGCGACAAACATCTGAGGCAGCTGAAACCTCACCGGACCGCAGAAAGACGTCTTCCGTTAGGTTTTTCTGCGGTCGTCAGTAACGCCATGGGTTTGCTCTCGCTCAGCGCCGGCGTCATGGTGACCTATGCGGGCTACCTCTCGGAAAAATCAAACCTCGTCACATCCACCGCGTGAGTTGCGGTGCTCGCGATTTTCTCAACTGTGCTGGGCGGCCTCATGGTGATGCCCACGGTCTTTGCCTTCGGCCTTGACCCCAACGCCGGTCCGGGCCTTACCTTCGTCACGATGCCCGCAATTTTTGCGCAGCTCCCGGCGGGCCAGTTCTTTGCCGTTGCCTTCTATCTGTGCCTTGTGTTTGCGGCGCTCACGAGTAACGTCGGGATGCCCTTGTCGGCCATGGGCTTTCTGATTGCCGTCGCGTGGGTTGCCTGGAAAAAGCACACCGTCAGACAGCTTCAGACCGTAAGGACGTTAACGCCTTTTGAGCTCGGTACAATTCGCTTCTTTATGGGTATCCTTGCTCCGCTGATGATTCTCATCGTCGTCGCAACGAACATTTGATTTTTGATTTTTCGAGATTTTTGCCGCTATGGCTTCTGTTAATAAAGTAATTCTGATCGGTAACCTGGGGCGCGACCCCGAAACCCGCATGACCGCCGACGGCCGTCCCATCTGCTCTTTGGCGCTTGCCACCACGCGCCGCTACAAGGACAGCCAGGGCGCACTGCAGGAAGAAACCGAATGGCACCGCGTGACGCTTTTCGGGCGCCAGGCTGAAGTGGCCCAGCAGTACCTCAAAAAGGGCAACCCCGTCTACATCGAAGGCCGCATCCGCACGAACCGCTACACCGACAAGGACGGAATCGAGCGCTGGAGCACGGGCATCATCGCCGAATCCATGCAGCTTTTAGGCAGCCGCAACACCGCCGCAGGCGGCCAGTCCCAGCCGGGCGGCTACGGCGCTCCCGCGGGCGACGACGGCTTTGAGTCGCCGCGCCGCGCGCCGGCTGCGCGTCCCGCCGCACCGGCCCGCAGCGCCGATGAAATCGCTGAAGACGATGTACCGTTCTAAAGCATCAGGCATCTCATCCTGATACGTCAAAAGCCGCCGGCACAGACTGCCCGGCGGCTTTTTCATACGGTTTAAACCGCGTTATTCGTGACGCACGGCTTCAATGGGATCGAGCCTTGCGGCGTTTCTTGCCGGGAAGTACCCGAAGATAATGCCCGTTAATGCAGCAAAACCGAAGGACACGATATTGATCGTGAGGTCAAAGACGTAGGGCAGATCCATCACGGTCGTGAGAACAGCCGAAGCCCCGAAGGCCAGAATCACCCCGAGCACGCCTCCGAGACAGGCAAGCACCACTGCTTCAATCAGAAACTGCATCAGCACTTCGTCTGCGGTTGCACCGATCGCAAGACGCACACCGATTTCGCGGGTGCGCTCGGTCACGGAGACAAGCATGATGTTCATGATGCCGATGCCGCCCACAAGAAGGCTTACCGCTGCGACCGCACCCAGAAGCATCGTCATGATCTGCGTCGTGGAAGCGACCTTTTCGGCAATTTCAGCGGTATCCAGAATCGAGAAATTGTCGATATCCCCGGCCGAGAGCGACCGGCGCTCCCGCATCAGATCCTTTAAAGAGGATTTGAGCGCCTCGCGGTCACTGTCCGGGCTGATGCTGATCAAAATCGTGCTCACGCGGGTACTACCCACCAGGCGCCGTGCGGCCGTATTAAAGGGAATCACCACGAGGTCGTCCTGGTCTCCCCCCATCGCGGCCGACCCTTTTTCCGTCAACAGGCCCACGACGCGGCAGCTGAAGTTACCGACTCTGAGCATCTCGCCCACCGGATCGCCCGCGCCCCAGAGCTCCTTACGCACGGTGTTGCCGATCACACAGACACTTGACCCCGCACGCTCTTCCGCGGGCTCAAAAAAGCGCCCCTGGGTTAACGTGCGGTTATCCGTCGTGAAGTAATCGTTGGTGGTGCCGATCACGCTTGTGGACCAGTTTTTACCCTGCGCCACAACCGTCGTCGAGCGCGAAGTCTGAGGGGCGGCGGAGACGACGCCTGCGACCTGACTTTCAATCGCCTCAATGTCGGCAAGCTTAAATGAGGGGGCTCCGGCTGCGCCCCCCGGGCCCATACGCTGCCCCGGCCGGAGCATGAGCTGATTGCTGCCGAAACTTTCGATTTCGGCGCGCACGGCCTGCGTGGCACCGTTACCGATCGTCACCATGGTGATCACGGCCGCCACACCGATGACGATGCCCAAAACCGTCAGAAGGGACCGCATCGGATTGCGGCGGATCTGCCGGAATGCCAGAAGAAATGCGTTACCAAGCATCGCCTACCTCCCGGGCTGCAGGTTGTCGCCTGCGACCATGCCGTCCAAAAAGTGAATGCAGCGCCGTGCGTACGCCGCCATCTCCGGCTCATGCGTCACCAAAAGCACGGTGATGTTTTCGCTTTTGTTGAGATCCGTGAGAAGCTCCATGATTTCGACGCTTCGGCGGCTGTCAAGGCTCCCCGTGGGTTCGTCGGCAAGTAAAAGGAGCGGGTGCGTGACGATTGCGCGGGCAATGGCCACACGCTGCTGCTGGCCGCCGGAGAGTTCCGCGGGCGTATGGTGTTCCCACTCGAGCAACCCCACACGATCCAGGGCCTTTCTTGCCGCCTCATGGCGCTCTTTGGCGGGGACCCTGCGGTAAAGCAAAGGCAGTTCCACGTTTTCCAGCGCCGTGGTGCGCGCAAGGAGATTAAACCCCTGAAACACAAACCCCATGCAGCGGCGCCGCAAAAGAGCGCGCTCATCTTTGGTGAGCGTTTCCACATGCACGCCTTCAAAGAGGTACTCCCCGGAGGTGGGGCTGTCGAGGGCCCCGATGATATTCATCGTGGTGGACTTACCTGACCCCGAAGGGCCCATCACCGCAAGAAATTCCCCCTGATGCACAGCAAAGGAAACACCCTTTAAGGCATCAAACGCAGCGGCTCCGACGCCGTAGCGCTTCGTGATGTTTTTAAGTTCAATAAGCGGCGTTTCGGACATTGGCACTACCCCGCTTTAAGCGCCCGCAGCGCTTTTTAACTGCTGCGTAATGACTTTGTCACCGGCCTTGATGTCACCCGAGAGAACTTCGGTCATCTTGCCGTCGGTAAGCCCCGTGCGGATCGTAACCGCCTGCGCGGCACCGTCTTTGAGCACGTAGACCGTTCGTTCGCGCTCGGCCTGCTGGATGCGTTCCTTTACCTGCTTTACGCGCGTTCTCGGCGGCGGCATCATGAAGGAGACGGAACTTGCGGCGGCCGCAGTCTGCGGACGAAAACGGAATGCCGTATTGGGTACGAGCAGCACATTGTCGCACCGTGCGGTTTCAATCGTTGCCGTTGCCGTCATCCCGGGCCTCAGAAGCAGTTCCTTGTTGGGAACGTTGAAGTACCCGGTATAGGTGACAACTTTCGTGGTTTCGTTGGTGGTGGCGCCGTAGGCGACTTTCGAGAGCCGCGCCTCAAACTTACGGTCCGGGAAGGCTGCGACCGTAAAGTCGGACCCCTGACCCGGGGCCACCCGTCCGACGTCGGCTTCATCGATGTCGGCTTTAAGTTCGAGTTCCCTTAAGTCCGTTGCGACCGTAAGAAGTTCGACTGCCTGAAGGCTTGCCGCAACCGCGTAGCCCGGTTCCACCGAGCGCGTGAGCACTACGCCGTCAACGGGCGACTTAATTGAGGCCTTGGAGAGGTTTGTGAGCTGCGTCTCAAGCGTGGCGGAGGCGTCTTCAATGGAAGCTTTGGCTGAAGCGACCGAAGCCTCAGCCTTTAAAACAGTGGCCCGCTGCTCGTCAAGCTCCGTGCGCGAGGGGAGTTTTCCGCCCGACGTGCGGTTTAATTCCTCAAGACGCGCCATCTTGGCTTTGGCTTCAACGACGGTGGCGTTGGCTTCCCCGAGCTGCGCCTTGGCGCTGGAGAGCGCGGCGCGGGCCTGATTGACGGCACTTTCAAGTTTTGCCGTATCAAGTTCAATCAAAACGTCCCCGGCCTTGACGGTGCTGTTCACATCGACGTTGACTTTGGCGACGATGCCGGAAAGTTCACTGCCGATACTGACGCTTCGCACCGGATTGAGTGTCCCGGTTGCGGTCACCGTAACCGTGATGTTGCCGGTGGTGAGCGCCTGCGTTGCATAACTCGGTTTGGCGGCACCCGAACCGAAATGCCACCAGGCCGCACCGCCCGCCGCGGCCGCAATCACCACAGCGGCCGCCAAAATCCGGCGGCGGCTTTTTTTCGCGGGGTTTTCACCCAGAAGCGTCTGTTTGTCCATAGCTTTACTCATTTATTAATCCCCGCTTTTTCCTGAATCCGTTTGTCGGCAGCGGCCTCTTCGGCCGCACGCTTTTCAATGTCAGTGAGCATTGCTCTCACCTCGTCGGCGGGTTCCCAGCCGCCCCCTAAAGCGCGGTAGAGCATCACCAGACCCGTGGCGAGATCCGCATTGTTTGTGGCCGTGCTTTCAAGCGCAGAAAGAAGCGTTCTCTGCGTCGTGAGCACATTCTGGTAATCCACAAGCCCCGCCTTGTACTGCTGCATGGTGAGGTCAGCGGCTGATTCCGCATAACTTAACGCGCGCTGCAGGGGCTTTTTACGGGTCTCGGCCGTGGAAATCATCGTGAGCGCGTTTTCGGTTTCTTCCAGTGCCGTCACAAGTGTCGCCGTATAGGAGGCGCGCGCCTGATCAAGCTGCGCCAAAGCCTGCTCAGAGGCCGTCACCTGCTTACCCCAATTCAATAGCGGCATGGAAAGCGCTCCGGCAAGCGCCACAATACCGGTGCCGGAAGCACCGAGCGTTGCGATCGTTGCGGCCTGCGTGCCGAGATTTCCGGAGATCGTGAGAGCCGGGAACCACTGGGAACGCGCCTCGTAGACGCGGTCGCTTGCCGCCGCGACCGTCAGTTCCGCGGCACGCATATCGGGCCGCTGCGAGAGAGTCTGCGCGGGCACGGCCACGGCAAACGCGGCGGGCGCCGAAGGCACTGCATCGGGTTCGGTGAGTTTTAACTGCATGACATTGGTGACCGTGAGCCGCGCGAGCGCATTTTTGTACTGCGTGATGCTCTGCCGCATCATCGCAAGCGACGCGCTTGAAGCCTCACGGTTACTCATCGCCTGATCAAGCTCCGCCTGATCCGCCAGCCCCGCGTTAAAGCGCCACTGCGCAATCTGAGCGGCCTCCGAGTAATTTTTGAGCATCTGTGCGGCAACGGCGTACTTCACGCACGCAAGCGCGTGTCCGATGTAGTTTTGGGCCACTTCGCCCGCCACGGTAATGCGCACGTCTTCAAGACTTAAAAGCGAAGCCGCTGCCTCGTAAACCGCCGCCCTGCGCGCGGCGATGTTGCCGCCCGCAAGCGACATCGACCAGGCGGCCTCCCCTTGCGCGCCCCAGCGTGTCGTCGAAGCCTCTCCCATCACGCGGCTCGCGGACCCCGACCCCGAAAGATCAAGCGTCGGAAAAAGCGACGCGGTGGCGTCATCGGCCGACGCTGCGGCGCTTCTCAGATTCGCAAGCGCCGATTTGATATCGGTGTTTTTGGCCAAAGCCGCATCAATGAGGCCCGTGAGTTCCGGGTTCTGCCACTCGCGCCACCAGTTGCGGTTGACTTCAGCCGTCGGAACCATCCGCACGCCTTCAGGCAGCACCTGCTGCCAGGTCCAGCTCTCCCCGACGGCCGCCTGATCGGTCTGCGTCATCACGGCCTGCGAGGCGCAGCCTGTGAGCGCCAGAAGCGCGGAGCCCGCGGCCGCGGCAAGAAGCCTGCGCCTGACGGTATTGTTTTTTCGTGTCTGCGTTCCCACTTTTTCTTATCCTTTTGCGGCAAACAGCCCTTTTTGTTCCCTGAATTGTTGCGGATTGACCCGTTAAAGTTCCTTAAGCCCGGGTAAAGAACTGCAAAGGAACTGCAAAGAGGCGAAACCAAACACAGGCGCATGAGGCGCGGCGCGTCAAAGTTGTGTACGATTCCCGGCAACAATTCCCATTGGCCCACCACAAACCCGCAGGCATGCCGCCTGCCAGCACTCAAAGGATCTGAGCCGACCATGTTCTCCCGTCCGCCGAAAATTCTGATTATCGATGATGACGTTGAGCTTGTCACACTGCTTGTGGATTACCTCACGCTCGAGGGTTTTGCGACCACTCCCTCGCACTCAGGGCCCGCGGGCCTGGCGGCACTTGCCAAAGACACGTTTGACCTCATTATTCTCGACGTCATGATGCCGGGGATGTCCGGGACCGAAGTGCTCGCAAAGATCCGCGAGACCAGTCAGACACCGGTGCTGATGCTCACCGCCAAGGGCGATCCCGTGGACAGGATTTTGGGACTTGAGCTCGGCGCGGACGACTACGTTCCTAAGCCCTGCCCGCCCCGGGAGCTTGTTGCCCGCATGCGCGCCATTCTGCGCCGCAGCAAAAACAGTGAATTCGGCCGCGGTCCCTTAACCGCGGGGCCCCTGTCAATCGATATGGCGCAGAGAACGGCAAGCCTTAACGGAAAGTCCGTGACGCTCACCGGGACTGAATTATTGCTGCTGGAAATGCTTGCGCGTCAGGCCGGAAAACCGGTTGCCAAGACGGAAATCTATCCGCGCGTTTTAGGCCGCCCCATGGGGCGCTATGACCGCGCAATCGACGTACACATCAGTTCCATCCGCCATAAACTCGCGGACATTTCGCCGACGGCGGTTTCCATTGAAAGCATCCGCGGCGTGGGCTATCAGCTCGTTGTGCACGCAACGCCTGAGGGCGCGGCGTAAAAGAGGGCGGCCCGCGGCCCCGACAAGGACAACCCATGCGTCTCAAACCGACTCAGTTTTTGCGGTCCGGCGGCATTTTTCTGCAGCTTTTCGCCGGGCTTTGGGCAGCGCTTTTCATTCTCGGGTTTCTTGTCTGGGTTGCCAGTGAAAACTACCAGCAGGTGCCGCGCAATTTCGGCGACATTGAAAGTGGACGAGCCGCACAGCGCGCCGTGAATAACGCAATCGGCATCTACCACTGGGGCGGCCGCGAGGTGCTTGTGAGCTGGCTTACCGACAAAACGAGCAACAACCGCCCGGAAGTCTTTGTCACCGACGCCGACGGCAATGAAATCAGCGGCCGCAAGGTGCCGGAAAAAGCCGCCGAAAGCCTCAGGCACCCCACCGCTGAACAGTACATTCTGCAGCCCTGCCGCATGGTGCCCGGGATGGGCCCGGGAATGGGCATGGGCCGCGGCATGATGATGGGGCGGACTCATATGAGGGGCAACAACATCGACTGCCTCAACCTTAACTTCTTTGCCGTACGCACGGACCTGCCGCCGAGAAACCTCTTTTCGGCTTTTTGGCACACGCCCCTTTGGGTGCACATCCTTTTTGCGCTTTTGGCGACAAGCATTGCCGCAGGGCTTCTTGCCTGGCGCTTTGCACGCCCCATCAAAAAACTCGACTGGGCGATGCGGCGGGCTTCCGAAGGCGACCTGACCGTCCGTGTGGCGCCTGAAGTCGGGCACAGCTACGACGAAATCGGGGCTCTGGCGCAACGCTTTGACGCAACCACTGAAAAGATTAACGGCCTCATTGCCCGGCAAAAGCGCCTCTTTCATGACGTAAGCCACGAATTGAGAAGCCCCCTGGCGCGCATTGAAATTGCGGTTGCAATTGCCGAAAAAAATCCCGAGCGCCGCGGGGAACTTTTAACGCGCATTGAAAAAGACGTGCAGGCCTTAGACGCCCTCGTTGATGAACTTCTCACCTACGCGCGGCTTGACGACAACGCCCCGATGGATTTTGTGGAAACCGATGTTGTGCCGCTGCTTGAAGACATCGTTGAAAACGCGCGCTTTGAGGGAACGCCGCGGCACGTGGCGGTGACGCTTGACGCACCTGCCGCGCAGACACTGAAACTTCATGTGGACAGCTTCGGGCGCGCTGCGGAAAACATCATCCGCAATGCGCTGAGGTATTCGCCTGAGGGCGGCACGGTTACGGTGACCGCGAAAAAAGAAGCCGACAACTTTGTGATCCGCGTCTCTGACGAAGGTCCCGGGATGGACCCCGAGGACCTTGCCAAAATCTTTCAGCCCTTTGTGCGCGGTAAAAATGAAGCCACAGGGTCGGGCTTTGGGCTGGGTCTTGCGATTGCCAAGCGCGCCGCAGAGCGCCACGGCGGGAGCCTTGCGGCCGTCAACCGCAAGCCCCACGGCCTCATCATGACGCTCACGGTACCGGCCGCTTAAGTATCAGGCGTTAAGAAGGGCAATGACTTCACCGTGAATGTCGCCTGCCGTGCAGACCGCGTTGATTTCCTTTAAGGGGTTGCCGCCCGTCATCGACGTGATGACGCCGCCCGCGCCTTCCACCACAGGAAGAAGTGCGGCCACATCCCAGTAGCAGAGTTCCGGGTCGATCATGATGTCGGCCCCGGCACTTGCCACCGCAAAGTAGCCGAAGCAGTCTCCCATCGTGCGATACATCTTGACGCGGTCAATGAGTTTCTGGATGTTGGCTGAGCCGTGCTGCTCGGGCGTGCTCCAGTGACTTGTCGCCAGAAGCGTGGCGTCTTCAAGCCGCCTGCAGTGCCGCACATGCAGATCGCGGTCCACAACCGTGCCGCGGTTTTCCAGGTGCATGTGCGTGCCGTCCAGCGTCCCGATTGTCCGGACGTTGGCCGCCGCGTGGCTGATGGACGAGAGAATCGGCCTGAAGCCCGTGCCGTCATCACGCTCAAGAGCAATCAATGTGCCGAAAAGGAAAGAGTTAGTGATGAAGCTTTTTGTGCCGTCCACGGGATCCAGAATCCAGCGGTAACGGACACCCTCACTGTTGTGGCTTACCTCTTTTTCGCCCCACTCCTCACCGAAAATACCGTGCTCGGGGTACGTCTCTTCAATGAGAAGCCGCATCTTTTCCTCCGCGGTCTTATCGGCCTGCGTCACGGGCGTCCCGTTCGTTTTGTCCTCAACGGCAATACCCGTGAGAAACCGCGGCACGATCTCATCAAAAGCCGTGTCAATGAGGCGGTTCAGAAAAGGAACAAATTCCGCTTTTTCTTCCGCGGAAATCGGAGCGGTGTAAGTCGTGCGTGCCAAGATAAGCCTCCGGCTGTTTTTGAGTCTTTTCATTTTAAGCGGCTTCACAGGCCTCGCCTTCATAAGACACTTCCGGAGGTGGCGGAATTCGATTTTTGCTTTTGGCTATTGGCTGTTTTAAGCTCCACGAATCGGCAGATTTTTTTGCGCACTGAATTTAAAGCGAAATCGCGTTTTGAAACATTTGCTCAGCCTGCGCAGAAAAAAACGTAAGGCTTGATGGCTAAGCCTCATGCTATCGTCACGGCCGTCCGTGAAGGAAAAAGCGATCGCCTTCGGGCGTCACTTTCCTTTGTTTTGTCCTTCACACCAATGATTAAATACTGGAGTTAACAATGTCTCTTCTTCGTACGACCGTGCTGCCTTTTAAGGCACAGGCCTACCTCAACAACGACTTCGTTCAGGTCACCGACAAGGAACTCAAAGGCAAGTGGTCCGTGGTGTTCTTCTACCCGGCCGACTTCACCTTCATCTGCCCGACCGAACTCGAAGACCTCGCTGACAACTACGACACCTTCAAGAAGCTCGGCTGCGAAATCTACGCGGTTTCCACCGACAGCCACTTCACGCACATGGCCTGGCATTCTTCGAGCCCGGCCGTGGGTAAGGTGAAGTTCCCGATGATCGGTGACCCGACGCTCACCATCTCCCGTAACTTCGGTGTTCTGATCGAAGCCGACGGTATGGCCGAACGCGGCACGTTCCTCATCAACCCCGAAGGCCAGATCGTTGTGATCGAACTTCATAACGGCAACATCGGCCGCGATGCCAAGGAACTTCTGCGTAAGCTCGAAGCCGCTCAGTACGTTGCCGCGCATCCGGGTGAGGTCTGCCCGGCCCGCTGGACCCCGGGTGCCAAGACGCTGAAACCCGGTGCCGATCTCGTCGGTAAGATCTAATCGGTCTGAATTGCTCTGACCTAAGGAGCAATTTCCGCTGAAAGCCCGTCCGCAAGGTCGGGCTTTTTTGCTGTCCGAAGGCCTGATATTCCGAAATTCTTTACCGGTGCGAAAAAACTTTGCCGTTTTCCTTTCTTTTTGAGTCGACACAGCGCACAATGGAGGAACCAATCGACAGATAAGGAGAAAGACCTATGTCCAATTACTCCACTGAGAACCTTCGTACCGTAGCGCTGGTCGGCCACGGCGGGGCCGGCAAAACGAGTCTGATTGAAGCCATGCTCATGCGCACGGGCGCGATCGCCGAGTGCGGCAGCATCGAAAAAGGGACAACGGTCTGTGACAACGACCCGCAGGAAAAAGCGGTCGGTCATTCTCTGAGAACAGCCGTGGTGCATCTTGACACCGCGATGCCTGACCTGACGCCCGTGCGCGTGCACGTGATCGACACCCCGGGATACCCGGACTATGTGGGTCAGGCTTTGTCAGCGCTTGATGCCGTTAAAAACGTCGTCGTGGTGATTGATGCCGCCAAGGGCATTGAACTCATGACCCGCCGCATGATGAAGTGGGCGGGCCGCGGCGGCCACTGCCGCATGATTGTGATCAATAAGATTGATGCCGAGGGCGTGGATCTGCCGAAGCTTCTTACCGAACTCAAAGAAGCGTTCGGTGACGGCGTGCTTCCCATTAACCTTCCCGCCAAGGGCATGACCCGCGTCATCGACTGCTTTGACCGCGACACAGGCGAAAGCGACATCATGACGGTCTCGGACGTGCACCGCGCCTTTATTGAGCGCGTGGTGGAAGTCGACGACGCCACGATGGAAAAGTACCTCGAAGAAGGCGACGCCGATCCGAGTACGCTGCACGCTCCGATCACCAAGGCCCTCCGCGAAGGCCACATCATCCCGGTGTGCTTCACAAGCGCCAAAAACCTGATCGGTATCCGCGACCTCATCAAGGTCATCATCCGCCATATGCCCGCACCTGTGGAAGCCAATGCCGCGCCCTTTGTGGACGCACAGGGTAACCCCGTGCATATTGCCCCCGATCCGGACCAGCCCGTGATTGCCCGTGTCTTTAAGGTGGTGAGCGACCCGTTTGTCGGCAAGATCGGCGTTTTCCGCGTGCACCGCGGCCGCATTAAGGCAGGGACCGAGCTCTACGCCGGAGACGCCAAGAAACCCTTTAAGGTTGTGCATCCCCTCTTACTGCAGGGCAAAAACACAGCGGACACCGATGAACTGCACGCGGGCGACATCGGCGCCTTAAGTAAGGTGGACGACCTCTACTACGGCTGTGTGCTGCATTCAGACCCGGCCGACGCCGGCATTGTGCTGCCGCGCCCGCCCTATCCCCGTCCGATGTTCGGCCTTGCGATTGAACCCGCACGCCGCGGGGACGAAAGCCGCATGGGCGAAGTTCTGCAGAAGATGCTTGCCGAAGACCCCACGCTTGCGGTGGATCATGACGCGCAATTAAACGAAACGGTGCTGCGGGGACTTACCGAAATGCACGTGCGCACGGTGCTTGAGCGCATGAAGGATCAGTTCAAGCTTGAAGTGACGACAAGCGCGCCTTCTGTTCCCTACCGTGAAACGATCGGGGCAGCCGCCGAAGGCCACGCCCGCCACAAGAAGCAGACGGGCGGTGCCGGCCAGTTCGGGGAAGTGTTTCTTAAGGTGGAACCCCTGCCGCGCGGCGCCGGCTTTGAGTTTGTGGATAGGGTTAAGGGCGGCGTCATTCCCTTTAACCTCATTCCGGCCGTGGAAAAAGGCGTGAGGGAAGTGCTTGCCACGGGCTATATGGCCGGTTACCCCATCACCGATATCCGTGTGACGGTCTATGACGGCAAGTCCCATCCCGTGGACAGTAAGGAAGTGGCCTTTGTGGCCGCCGGCCGCAAAGCCATGCTCGATGCGCTTGCCAAAGCCCAGCCGCAGATTCTCGAACCCATTGTTGAGATTGCGGTATCAGCTCCGGAAAGCACCATGGGTGCGATCACGGGCGACATTGCCGCCCGCCGCGGTCAGGTGCAGGGCACCGACAACCTCGCGCCCGGCGTAATGGAAATCAAGGCTCTGGTCCCGCTTTCCGAACTCACCGGCTACGCCGCAAGGCTTCATGCCCTCACGCAGGGCGCCGGAGCCTTTACGATGGATCTCGCGGACTACCACACGGTGCCCGCGCAGAAGGCGCAGGAACTTGCGTCGCACTATCAGCGTAAGGACGAAGAGGACTGACGCAGGCAGTAAAAACGGGAGAAGGCTGCTTTTAAAGCTTTCTCCCGCTGAATAAGGCTTCCCGACCCGATTGTTTCAGCTCGGGCCGGAGGCCTTTTTAATTTCTGAGCGTAAAGGTGACGGGGCCGTCGTTGGTAAGCGACACCATCATGTGCGCACCGAAAATCCCGTGTTCGGTCTTTAAGCCCGAGGCTTGCACTTCCTTCAAAAATACTTCGTAGAGGTGACGTCCGACATCAGGCGCGGCTGCCGGCGTAAAGCTCGGGCGGTTGCCGGAATTGGTGTCGGCGGCAAGTGTGAACTGCGAGATGACAAGCACGTCGCCTGCGATGTTCTTCACGGACTTATTCATCTTCCCCGCATCGTCCGAAAAAACGCGGTAGCGCAAAAGCTTTTGCGCGAGTTTCACCGCTTTTTCTTCGGTGTCTTCGCGCTCGGCGCAGACGAGAACCATGAGGCCCCGGCCTATTTTTCCGACAACGGCGTCATCGACCGTCACCTGCGCTTCACGCACGCGCTGCAGAATGCAGATCATTTCACGACCACCGTGACCTTGGCCCACTTACGCTTACCGACCTGAAGCGTGTAGGTACCGGCCTTCAGCCGCAGGCCCTTGTCCGAGACCTTGTCGCCGTTCAAATGCACGCCGCCCTGCGCAACGTTGCGGCCGGCTTCAGTGTTGCTCGGCGCGAGCCCCGCTTCCTTAATCATCTGCAAAATGCCGATGCCGTCCGCGGTTTCAGCCTGCACCGTGACTTCGGGCATGTCCGAGGGCGCAGCGCCCCCTCTGAAGCGCGCATTAAATTCGGCTTCCGCGGCGTCAGCCTCTTTGGCGGAATGAAAGCGCGCGATGATTTCCTTGGCAAGCAGGACCTTCGCGTCACGGGGATTACGTCCCGCGGCGCATTCTTCCTTCAATTTTGCTATCTCGGCGTTGGGCCTGAGGCTTAAGAGGTCGTACCAGTTCCACATCAGCGTATCCGAAATACTCATCACCTTGCCGAACATATCGTTCGGGGTATCGGTGATGCCGATGTAGTTGTGCTTACTCTTACTCATCTTCTCGACGCCGTCCAAGCCCACTAGAAGCGGCATCGTCAGAATGCACTGCGGTTCCTGATCGTACTGGCGCTGCAGTTCACGGCCGACAAGAAGGTTAAAGCGCTGATCCGACCCGCCCAATTCAATGTCGCTTTTTAACGCCACCGAGTCATAACCCTGCATGAGGGGATAGATGAGCTCATGCATGGCAATGGGGAGTTCCGCGGCAAAGCGCTTTGCGAAATCATCGCGCTCCAGAAGACGCGCAAGCGTATAGCGCGACGCGAGGCGGATGAGCCCCGTTGCGCCCAAAGCGTTATTCCACTCGCTGTTGTAGCGCACTTCGGTCTTCGTGAGATCCAGCACAAGCCCTGCCTGATTAAGGTACGTCTCCGCATTAATCTTGATCTGCTCGGGAGAAAGCGGCGGACGCGTCACGTTGCGGCCCGAGGGGTCGCCGATGGCGGCCGTAAAGTCACCGATCAGAAAGATCACGGTGTGCCCGAGGTCCTGCAGCTGCCGCAGTTTATTTAAAACCACCGTGTGCCCCACGTGAATGTCGGGGGCCGTGGGGTCAAGACCCAGCTTACAGCGCAGCGGCTCACCGGTCACTTTGCTGCGGGCGAGTTTCTGCTCGAGTTCGCTTTCGATTAAAAGCGTATCCGTTCCGCGGCGGATGGTATTCATCGCCTCAACAATGTCGGGCGTTACTTCGTATTTTTTCGTTTCCGTGGTTTCCGAACCCGTGTCCGGACGCTTGTTTTCAGCCATGATGCACCGTCTGCGAATGTAAAGGAAGCGGCATGTAAACCGTAAATGAGAGATTGTAACGCCGCAGGGCCCGCAGATACCGCCCATCTATAATGGAGCCCGACACGGTTTTTCCACTGTTTCTCATTGCAATGACCTCTCCGAGACTCATGGGTTCCGCCCTGCGCAGCCTGGGCCGCGCCGTTTTAAAAACGGCGTCGGACTATGCACGCAACACGCCGCAGACGCGGCGCATGCTGCGCTCGCGCCTTGCGGCCGGTGCGGTCGTTGTGCTTCTTCCTGCGGCCGGCGCCTGGGCGCTCTGGAAAACGGTGCCGCAGGACTCAGCGCCCCTGGAAAGCTATCAGAGAACGGCCTATATCCCGATCCGCATGCCCGACCTGAGGCATCAGGTTGCCTCAATCACCATTGCCGATGAGCCCGTTGTGCGAAGCGGCTTTACGCAGCACGCCGATACGCTTACCTCACTCATGGCCCGCCTCGGTATCCGCGATACTGAGGCCTTCCGCTTTATTGAAACCAATCCCGATGCCCGGGGCCTGGTGAGCCCGGCTGAAGGCAACTTCGTGATGGCCTCCATCCGCGCCGACGGCCGGCTTGAAACGCTTGACCTTTACACCGACGGGAGCGATGAGACAGCGGGCCGCGTTTTAAATATTGCGCGCAATCCGGCCGGCAAACTCACGGCCGAAATCAAGCCTTTCCGCTACGAAGTGCAGCAAAACCTCGCAAGCGGCCGCGTAGAGGATAATCCCCAGGCGAGCCTCACCCGCGCCGGCATTCCCAAAAATATTGTCAGTCAGATGCACGATGCGTTTGACTTTGACCGCGACATTGTCTCGGAACTCGTGCCCGGCGACACCTGGCGCCTCATCTACGAAACGAAGTACGCACAAGGCAATTTCGTGCGCTACGGCAAGCTCCTTGCGATGGCGCTTGATCACAAAGGCAAAACCACTGAACTTTTCTGGTTTGGTAACGACGGTAAGGGCGGACACTACTATGACGCCCGGGGCCATATCGCCAAGCGCGTCTTTATGCGCGTACCGCTTGACGTCAAGAGCGTGAGCTCGGAATTTGCGCCGTTGCGGCGCCATCCGATCACAGGCGTCGTGCGCCCGCACCAGGGAACAGACTTTCGTGCACCCTGGGGTGCAACCGTGAGAGCCGCCGCCGACGGCGTGGTGGTGTTCGCGGGTGCGGGCACCGGTTACGGCAACTACATCCGTCTGCAGCACGGACCGGAATACCAGACCGTGTACGCACACCTTTCCTCCATCACAAAGGGCTTACGAAAGGGCGACACCGTGAAGTACGGTGAAATCATCGGCAAAGTAGGACAGACGGGGCTTGCCACAGGCCCGCACCTTCACTACGAACTCAAGGTGGACGGCGTGCAGATCAACCCCATGACCGCGAACCTCCCCGACCAGCCGGTGTTAACCCCCTATCAGATCGCACAGATGGAAGTGCGTTCGATCCCATTGCAGAAAAAACTCGCCATGCTCGAAGGCGTGCAGGCGGCTTCCGCCAAAGCATCTGCTCAGAAGACCTCAGACGAAAAAGCGGCAGGGCACTAAAATGAGCTCGATCGGGGTGCCCGATGGCGCCCTCTCTGATTTGTCCGCCCGAAACCGCTTTCATTATGAAAAAAACCATTACCCTCGGACTGATGTCCGGCACGAGTCTTGACGGCGTTGATGCCGTCGCCGTTGATTTTGCGGGTACGTCGCCCGTTTTTCTCGGACACCACTACCAGGCCTTCCCGAAGGAAGTCCGCGCCGAGCTCTTAAGCCTGTGCTCTCCGGGCGACAACGAAATTGACCGCGCGGGCCGCATGTCCGTGACGCTTGCGAAACTCTACGCGCAGGCCATTCATGAACTTTTGAACGAAGCCGACATTCCGCGCATGGAAGTGGCGGCGGCGGGCGTTCACGGCCAGACAATCCGCCACCGCCCCGAAGAAGGCTGGACGCTGCAGCTTAATAACCCCGCGTGGATCGCGGAACTTGCGGGCGTTGACGTGATCGCCGACTTCAGAAGCCGCGATGTGGCCGCGGGCGGCCAAGGTGCGCCCCTGGTGCCGGCTTTTCACAGCCAGGTCTTCACAAGCGACACCGCAAGAAGCATCGTCAATATCGGCGGCATCGCCAACATCACGTTCCTGCCCCCGAAAAAGAGCTACGGCAAGGTAACTGGCTTTGACTGCGGCCCGGGCAACATTCTGCTTGACGCCTGGTGCCAGAAAAACCTCGGCCGCGCCTTTGACGCCAACGGCGCCTGGGCCGACACGGGCACCGTGCGCCCGGAACTTTTGGAAAAGCTTCTCGCAGACCCCTACTTCACGAAGGAACCCCCGAAGAGCACGGGGCGCGAGTACTTTAATCTTGCGTGGCTTGAAGGAAAGCTCTCGGGCGAAGAACCCGCGGACGTCCAGGCAACGCTTACCGAACTCACGGCCCGCACGATTGTGGACGCCGTCAGAAAGTTTGCGGGCCGCACCCGGGAAATCTATGTCTGCGGCGGAGGCGCCTTAAACGGGGCGCTCATGAAGGCCCTGCGGCACGCCGCAGGCGACGATATCCTTGTGCGAAGCACCGAAACGCTCGGTGTTTCGCCCATGCATGTGGAAGCCATGGCCTTTGCTTGGCTTGCCTGGGCCTACATCAACCGTGATGCCGGCAACCTCCCCGATGTCACCAACGCCGCGGGCCCCCGCATCCTCGGCTGCCGTTATCCTCACTGAGAAACAGCCTTAAGCAACCCAAGGGCGGAAAAAATCTCCGCCCTTTTTCATGTCCGCCGCGACGGAAACCACAGGCGAAATTTCTGTTGCAATCCTTTACAATCACGCTTTCTCCCCGTCAGTCTGTTTGTTCGAAAGAGTCCGCTCTCTTTCGCGGGGACACTCGTACATAAAAACCTCGTCGTGAGACGACTGTTGCCCGAAGACCACCATGTCTCTGTTTGCTTCGATCAAAGGGGCGTTAAGTCACCTGCCGATGGCGCCCTTTCACCCGGTAAGCCTTGATACGCTCAAAAACTACAACACGCGCATGCTCACGCGTGACATCAGCGCCGGTTTGACGGTCGGGATGGTGGCGCTCCCGTTAGCCATGGCTTTCGGTATCGCCAGCGGCGTGCCGCCAGAAGCGGGCATCTACACCGCGATCATTGCAGGGTTTCTCATTTCCGTTTTCGGCGGCTGCCGCGTGCAAATCGGCGGTCCCGCCGGCGCCTTTATCGTCATCATCTACGGCATCATTGCGCAGTACGGACTCGGAAACCTCCTCCTTGCGACCGTGGGTTCAGGAATTCTGCTTTTCCTCATGGGGCTTTTTAAGCTCGGAAGTTTCATCCGCTTTATTCCGGTCTCCATCGTCATCGGCTTTACCAACGGTATTGCGGTTCTGATCGGGTTAAGCCAGGTCAAGGACTTTCTGGGCCTTACGATCGACAAGATGCCCGCGGGCTTTTTCGGTCAGATTGAAGCACTTGCCTCTCACATTGCGACCTTTAACCCCTGGGCTTTTGCGGTGGCACTGGTGAGTTTCCTGGTGGTGAAGTTCTGGCCCAAGGGCTACGCCATGGGAGGCCCCGCGTGGAAGCGGTGGATCGCGCACCTGCCGGGAACCGTCATTGTGCTGGTGCTTTCCACCGTTGTGGTCTCCGTCTTTAATCTGCCGGTCGAAACCATCGGTACGAAGTTCGGGGGAATCCCGCAGAAGTTACCCGATCTGCAGCTTCCTGACTTCAGTCTCGAAGCCTTGCGCGGGCTGATCGGCCCGATGCTCACGATTGCGCTTTTGGGCGCCATCGAAAGCCTTTTGTGCGCCCGTGTTTCCGACGCGATGACCGATGACCGCCACGACCCCAACCAGGAACTGATGGGCCAGGGCATTGCCAACTTTGTGGTGCCCTTTTTCGGCGGCATTCCCGCAACCGGCACCATTGCCCGTACGGTCACCAACATCAAAAGCGGTGCAGCCAGTCCCGTGGCGGGCGTCGTGCACGCAATTACGCTTTTGGTGGTGATTCTCGCGGCGGCGCCCCTGGCAAGCGACATTCCGCTTGCGGCCCTGGCGGCCATTCTCATGTTTGTGGCCTGGAACATGGGTAACTGGAAGGAATTCTCGCGCTTAAGAGCGATGACCATGAGCTACAAGGTGACGCTTGTGGCAACGTTCCTTCTCACCGTCATCTTTGACCTCACGGTTGCCGTGGAAGTGGGGCTTGTGATTTCCTGTGTGTTCTTCATCTACCGCATGAACACGCTCACGCGCGTGGTACAGACAACGCTGCCCTTTGACATGCCCGCGAGCGTTGAAGCCTGGAAGGTGACGGGCGCCCTCTTTTTCGGTTCTGTAAGTAAACTGGAAGGCGTCACCGATCCCAAGCGCATCACGGCTGCGAACGCCGCCAAGGTCGTGATTCTGGACTTCACAGATCTTCTCAATATCGACAACTCCGCGATGGACATTCTCCAGGTGTACCTGAGAGCCCTGCATCGCAGGGGGCACGAGCTCATCATCGCTGGCGCTGCGGGCCACCCCCTGCGCCAGCTTAACCGCACGGGGATTGCGCAGACCTTGGGCGCAAATCTCGTGCCCGACATGCTCTTTGCGGAAAAGCGGGCGCGGGACCTGATTGTCGAAATGAAAAACAGAGACGATCACTCAAAACCCACGATCTGATGCACGATAAAAGCCGCCCCCAAGTCGGGCGGCTTTCGTTATCGGGCGCTTTAAATCTGTTTGCAATTGGCTTTCAGGCTTTTGATTGAAACCCGCTAAACTTGCGGCCGTCTCTGACGGAGTAGCTCACTCATGCGTATTCGTACTTTTGCCGCCGCGGCCGCTGTTGCTGCCGCAGGACTTCTCACCACCGCCGCCGTGAATGCCGCCGATACCGGGGCTCAGGAAAAGGAAATTGCCGCCCGGATTTTCTCCACGACCGGCATGAAGGTCGACAAAGTGACGCCCGCTCCGATTGAAGGCCTCTGGGAAGTCTTCATGAACCGCCGCGTCTTTTACGTGGATAAGTCCGCGAAGTACCTCATTGTCGGCCGGATCTTTGATACGAAGACGGAAACCGACCTCACCGCCGAGCGCATGAAGGAACTCTCCCGTGTGGACTGGAAGACCCTGCCCTTAAACGACGCGATCAAAGTCACCTACGGTAACGGCGAGCGCAAGGTTGTGGTGTTCACGGACGCCCGCTGCACATACTGCTCGATGCTTGAGCGTAACCTTCAGGCCGCGGGTAACGTCACCGTCTACAACTTCATCTATTCGATCCTCAATTCCAAGGAAATGGCCCGCGACATCGTCTGCTCGAAAAACCCCGCTTCCGCTTGGCAGGCGCATATGCTGGACGGCACGGAACCAGAAAAAGCGGCTGATAAGTGCGATGCCTCGGTTCTTGACCGCAACCTCGCCTTAGGGGAAAAGTTCGGGTTTACGTCCACCCCCTCCATCATTTTTGCCGACGGCACCATCGTTCAGGGGGCGCTGCCCACGGAAGACTTAAACGTCAAACTCTCGGCCAAACGTCCGTAACCGGGTTGCCGGCATTTACCAAAAGCCGCCTTCGGGCGGCTTTTTTCGTCTGTCAGGACGATTTCCATGAGCTTCGGGCTGTGATATGCTCGAAAGATTATTTTTGCCTTTGAGCTGCCCCGCCTGCCGGCACCTTCTGCATGCCCCGATGTTTCACAGGCTGCGCACTCACACCCGAATTGATTTTCTACCGGAGACTAACGCATCATGGCCAGTCTTGACTCCATCATGAAGCCGCGCTCGATTGCTGTGGTGGGCGCTTCCACCAAGCCCAACACGATCGGCTCAGACCTTTTAAAGCGCCTCATTGAGTACGGCTTTACCGGAAAGATTTACCCGGTCAACCCCAAGGGCGGCGTCATTGAGGGGCTTACGGCCTACCCGTCGGTTCTTGATATCCCGGGTGACGTGGATCTCGCGATCATCGTTGTGAAAAACACCTTTGTGCTTTCCACGATTGATCAGTGTCATGAAAAAGGCATCACGGGTCTTGTGGTGATCAGCGCGGGCTTTAAGGAAACCGATGAAGCGGGTGCGGCTCTGGAAAAAGAACTTGCTGCCAAGGTGAAGGCTTACGGCATGCGCTGTGTGGGCCCGAACTGCCTGGGTGTTGTCAATACCGACCCGGCCGTGCGCATGGACGGCTGTTTCGCAGAAAGCCTCCCACAGCGCGGCGACATCGGCTTTGTGTCGCAGTCGGGGGCCTTAGGTGGCGGCATTCTCAATATCCTTAAGGATCTCAACATCGGCTTTTCGCAGTTCATCTCCATCGGCAACCAGGCCGATGTGAACGCCGAGACCGCGATTGAATACTGGGAAAACGTGGACGACGTCCGGCAGATTCTCCTTTACATGGAATCGATCCAGAACCCGGCGAATTTCCGCAACCTCGCCGCACGCGTTTCCAAAAAGAAACCCATTCTGGCGCTTAAATCCGGGCGCTCCGCCGCGGGCGCAAGCGCCGCGAGCTCTCACACGGGAAGCCTTGCGGGGTCAGACCGTGCCGCCGACGCCCTTTTGCGTCAGAGCGGCGTGATCCGTGAATTTTCTTTGGAAAAACTCTTTGCGACTGCGAAGGTTTTTGCCAACTGCCCGATCCCCAAGGGTAACCGTGTGGCGATCATCACGAATTCCGGCGGTCCCGGGATCATGGCCACGGACGCCATCTGTGAGCACGGCATGGTGATGGCGCCGATCACGGACGCCACAAAAGAAGAACTCAGAACGTTCCTGCCCGCGGCGGCTTCCGTGAAAAACCCGGTCGACATGATCGCTTCCGCGCCCCTTGAACACTACCGCCGCACAACCGAAACGATTCTCAAAGATCCGAACGTCGATATGGTGATCGTCATCTATCTGCCGTTCCTTGGTCTTAAAGACATTGACGTTGCGAAGGAACTGATGCGCATCCGCACTGATCACCCTGAAAAGCCGATCGTGGGCGTCTTCATGACGGAAAACCGGTTCTTTACAGAACTTTCCGACATGGACGTGACGGTGCCCTTCTTCATGTACGCCGAACAGGCCGTGGACGCATTGGCTCGGCTCGATCAGCAGCGGCGCTGGATTGCGCGCCCTGCCGGGGCCGTCAAGACCTTTACGGTCGACAAGTCTCGCGCCGAAGGCATTTTTGCCGCGGCCAAAGCCGACGGGCGCAGTGAACTCACCACGCGCGAAAGTATTGATGTGCTCGACGCCTACGGTATCCGCGTCTGCCGTGCACAGTTTGCACGCACCGAAGAAGAGGCCTGCAAGGCCGCTCAAGCTGTGGGCTTTCCCGTTGTCATGAAGATGACCTCCAAAACCACTTCGCACAAGACCGATGTGGGCGGCGTGCGTGTGAACATCCAGTCCGTGGAAGAACTTAAAGCCCAGTATCAGGACCTCATCGCGAAACTGAAGGCCAAGGGCATTCTCGAAGGGCTTGAAGGCGTCATCATCCAGGAGATGGTCAAGGGTAACCGCGAGATGGTCTGCGGCGTAGCCAAAGACCCCCAGTACGGGCCCATGATCATGTTTGGCTTGGGCGGCGTCTTTGTTGAGGTGTTAAAGGACGTGTCTTTTTCGCTCGCGCCCCTCACCGACATCGACGCGCACGACCTGGTGCGCTCCGTTAAGGCCTATAAGTTACTTGAAGGCGCCCGCGGCACAACACCCGCCGATATCGCCAAGGTCGAAGAAACCCTTCAGCGGATTTCGCAGCTTGTCACCGACTTCCCGGCGATTGAAGAACTTGACATCAATCCGCTGATGATCAGTGAAAAGAATGGTGAAGCGATTGCCGTGGACGGACGTATTCGTCTGGCGTAACCCACTGCCGCTTTGAAATGCTTGAGAAACCCGCGGGCTCACCGGCCGGCGGGTTTTTCGTTATGCGGGAAAATCGAGTTCTCTCAGGATGCGTCGCATCAGAAAGACGCAGAAAAGCGGAAATGAGAGGATCTTGCCGCTGCGGCTGATATTGGCCTCCGCCAAGCGCAGTCCCCAGGTGATGTCGGGATAGTCCGGGCTTTCAATCAGCGTTTTCAGCATCTTCGTGTGAGGCGAAGCCCCTGCCGCAATCTCCGCCGGCACAAGATTCTCGGGCGTGCTCTTTCATTGCTGCCGCCAAAAGACCGGTATCGTGGAAATAAAGATTCATCCGCTCGGGATCTCGGTTGCCGCGGATCGGCAGTTCCGGCGTCAGTAAGCCGTTCAACGACTCCCATGTAATCCCTTCGCCTTGCGTGCGGGCCGATTCCCGACACGGCAAACTGTTTGTTGCGGTTTTGAAGCTGCCGCGGCACTTCGTCAATCACGGCAAGAGACCGCCTTTGCTCTGCGCCCGCCGGAAACCACCGGACACCACCGGACACTGTCGCGGACCGCTTTAAGGCACACCCTCTGCTCTTTTGCTGCCGCCTCCAAGGAGCCTGTTTCCAGATACCGGCGCACGACGGCAGGTATTCCGCCCACGCGCACATACGTCCGGAAAAGCGTGTTCAGGCGGGAAGGCTCTTCCGGCGCGAAGGGTTTGAGTTCCAGCACATGCTAAAGCAAAGAAAGCTGTGACGGCCCCGCCCAAACCCTTCGTCCAAAGAAACTCTTCAATGTCGAAGGCATTAAGCTGCAGGCGCGTCTGATAACCAACGCTCACGCTCTCGACACGCCTAAACAACCCGCGCTTGAAAGCGCGGGGTTTCCTGACACGGTGCAGGCTTTCCCGTAACAGGCAAGGTTTTTGAGGCCTTGTCTGCC
>OWJF01000015.1_pt1 | contig 65253 bp, 44 predicted proteins | sample 1732941 | NCBI WGS metagenome assembly OWJF01 (sample SAMN05065770, study PRJEB22554) | human gut metagenome | biome: ENVO:2100002; feature: ENVO:00000062; material: ENVO:00002003 | host: Homo sapiens | place: USA
ATATGTACAACTTTTTACTCATATTTATCAACTTAAATTAATTCCGCCAACGGGTAATATGTAGATTTTTCTGCAACTGAATAATAACTAAAATCGTAACAAGAGTGCAATGAAAAAAATGATGTTTCTGATAGCCTGTGTGTTATGCGCCGTAGCAGGCTATGCGCAGCAAGGGCCTCTGGCCACCACACAATATGGTGTGCTTGAAGGCGTGTGCGAGTCGGGTGTAAACGTGTTTAAAGGTGTGCCCTTTGCAGCACCACCCATGGGCGAAAACCGTTGGCGTGCGCCACAACCGTTGCAGTCGTGGCAAGGGGTGCGCAGTGCTAAGAAGTTTGGCAACGACCCCATGCAAGGCAACCCTTTCGGTGATATGGGCTTCGATGCCGAAAAGAAAAGTGAGGACTGTCTGTATCTTAACATATGGACGCCTTCCAAGACCTTGACCGACCGTCTGCCGGTGGTAATCTACTTCAATGGTGGCGGACTGATTGCCGGTTCGGGCAGCGAACCGCGATACTCGGGACGTCAGATGGCACGCCACGGCATTGTGGCTGTTACTGCCAACTACCGCGAAGGCATATTCGGGTTCTTCTCACATCCGCAGTTGTCGAAGGAAACATCGTATAAAGGTTCTGGCAACTATGGTTTTATGGATCAAGCGGCAGCCATCAAGTGGGTGTATGAAAACATTGCTGCCTTTGGTGGCGACCCCAAGCAAATAACCATTGTTGGCGAGTCGGCAGGCTCTATGTCGGTCAGCGCGTTGCTGGTATCGACTCTTACGCGTGGCATGATTGCTCGTGCTATGGCATCGTCAGGAGCCGTGTGTGGCCGACGCTTGCTTTCACTTAAAGATGCCGAGAAGCAAGGCGTCGAGAAACTGAAAGAGTTGGGGTTGAAAAATATTGCCGATGCCCGCAAGATGTCTGCCGACGAACTGTTGGCTAAGACGCAGTCTGGCGGACTGGCATCTTATTGTCTTGACGGCTACTTCTTTACCGAAGACCCCACCGATGCTTATCTCAATGGGCACCAACAGAAAGTGCCGTTGCTCGTAGGTCGCAATAGTTTAGAGATGTCGCCGCAAGCCTATCTTGGCGGAAAGGCCCCCACACTTGAAAACTTTCGCCCCGCCCTTGAGGCCGCCTTTGGCGACAAGACCGATGAGGCCATGCGTATGTATGGTCTGAATACCGACCGCGATGTGTTGGGCAAGCCTGGCGTCGACTTCGCCTCCGATCAGTTCATTGCCTATGGCACGTGGCTTTTTGGCTATCTGCATGCCAAAACCTCTGGTCAACCGGTCTATCGCTACTATTTCTCACGTCCGCGTCCCGCGATGCGCAACAACGAGCTGGTCGCAGGTCTGGCTGGCGGTGTGCAAAAGAAAGGCGATGGCGACGTGATGACCATTCCCGAATATGATGAGTTCAAGGGTGCTGTCCACTCGGCCGATATCGAATATGCTATGGGCACCTTGCCCACCAATCGTGTGTATGACTGGCAACCTGACGACTACCGCGTGTCAGACCAATTCATAAACTACTATGCCAACTTTATAAAGACTGGCAACCCCAACGGTCTTGGACTTGCTGACTGGACTTCAATCACAGGCAAGGAGCGGCCCACGCAACTCATTTTAGATGTAGACTCGTATGAAGAGTATGACCCGGCATTTGAGCAACGCAACCTGTGGCTCATGCAGTTTAAGAGTTTCGGCAGCCGATAAGGAATACTGAAATTAACGATGTGAATAGCAAAGGGGTAATCCTTTTTAACTCCAATCGGTCGTTAGGGCTTGCCTGGATTTTGAGCTTTTAGAAGTGTGGATTATATTTGGCTTTTAACCCCATACGGCCTAACGACCGTTTGGGGTTCAATTTGTCAAATATCTGCTATACCGTAATCGGGAATGTTGTCGATGACATGTGGCTTGTAAACACTGTCGTTCACGTTGTGCCCATACATATCAATCGTCTTTCTCACTCCATTCATGTCGGTAAACGAACATACGCACAGCTCTCCATGGCCGAAATTCCTCTTGGCAAACGAGAATCTGTGGCCCTGGGCGATAAGGGAGGTCTTGGTGAAAAGCGAACTGCTGGTTTTCCCTTGAAGCAGAAACACGTCGCAATAATTCACGTAATAACCCGACTGGTCTCGTTCATAGCAATATGGTATATGCTTCAGAGTGTCGATGCGATGGCCAGAGCACAGTTCTTTTCCTATGGGATAAAACGGAGTGACGATTTTCAGTTCATCCCCATCATGAACCACACGCAGACCAGTGGAGATGCCTACCAGGCTGGTAGCATATAGGATTATGGCAACCAGAGTCCAGCCTCCCTCCCAATACTTAATGTCGGTGAACCTATCAGGCAGCATGTGACCTATAATCAGGCAGGCTATACTTGCAAGGATTCCGACACCAGAGAACAGCTGCAGCTCGCAAAACATTGCGCCGCCCACTATACAAACCGCTACACCTCCCACTATCAGCAGAACCAATAAGGCATCAATGATTACAGATAAAGTTTTCATGACAATAAGTTTTTTTGAATGTTGATGTTATTGTTTATCACTATCACAAACCAAGGAGCTACAGATACTCCTCGATTTCCTCTTCCAGATAATCCGGGTAGCAGCCCGGATAGAGATCCACAGCCCGTCTTGCAGCCGTTCGTGCCTCATTCATCTTGCCTTGCTGTCCTAACGCCAAGGCATACTCCCTGTTCATGTGGCTCAACGTTTCATCAAAGGCGCCCTCTCTGTCCCAATATTTAATGGCGCGCGACATCAGAAATTCCGCCTCATGGTCTTGCTTCATCGATCCCCAATACCAGAAGGCCAATGCCACTCCGTCGCGGTCATGGGTAGCCTTCAGGAGTTCTATTGCCTGCTGGAACAGTTCGTCGGACTTCTGCTGCCTGCCGTATGTCTGCAGAATTTCAGCATAAGAGCGCAATGCCACAGCCAGATCCTTCGTCTTTGCATATATCATGGATTCAGCCTGCAAAGCAGTTTCATAGAATTGGATAGCTTCTGATTGCAGTTCAAGTTCATCGGCGCATCCGGCGATATACTTGGCGATTTCAAACCGCCATGACGCATCGGCTTGTCTTACCACATCCCACCAGAGTGCGATGCCCGTCTGGGTATCACCTTCTTTTATGTCAATCCTGCCTTGCTGCACAGAGAGGAGCAGGCGTTCTTTGGCATTCTGCTCATCAGCAAGCTCTTCCTCTATCAATGTCCTGGCCTCAGCATAATCCCCACGCTTCAGTCTGGTCTCAAAATCCCAGTCGGCAAGTGCTCTCCGGTATGTCGTTCCCATCACGACATCGGGTATGTCGCTTCCCTCGAAAACCGGCTGGATAGCTTCAAGCGTTTCTTCGTCCGGCTTTATCTCGCCTAAGAAGATGCCTCGAGCGTCTTCAATGTGAGCGGCACACAACTCATAATCATAATGCGTCAGACTGTTGGATGCCTCGGTGAGAGCCTTGAAGAAGCGCACACCGGGAGCAAAAGAGGCATTATCAGAGTCAGAATGCAGGTCTTGCATCCGCTCCTCGTAGATGGCGGCGGTAGAGTAGCTTCCTCTCTCATTGCAGGAATCGACAATGGAGGAATACAAGACCGACAGGTCTGCCGGCGAGAATCCATAATTGAAATGCGTGCAGTCAACGTAGTCCCTATATGCTTCTATGGATTTGCGCGACATTCCCAGCCTTACATACATTTCATAGCGTATGTAGGAAATCATGCTCAGCGCCGGCGAATTCTCACCATACAGTCTTATCGCCATAAGCTCTGACTTCTCGAGATATTCATTCGCCTTGGAATAGTTGTCGTTAGCCAACAGCGCTTCTATCTCAAGATACATGATCCGTATCGGATGAATCTCCGGAACACGCCTCTTGCCGATGAGCGCCTTGCCCTTTTCGAGCCACATCCTGCTACTGTCCATACTGTCGTTTAATGCACACAGGCGGGAGATGTACAGACAGACCATGATGTTCTGGTCTGCTTCTTCCTCCATCTCGTTTTTGCGGAAGGCATTGTATGCGTATGCGAATGACTTTGCGAGAAGGCCTAGATTCCAGTACATCTCCGAGAGATACATGAGCTGGTACTGATGCGACAGAGGAGAAGGTTCTGCCGTCTCGAAGCACACCGTAGCCTCATCGTATCTGAAGATTCTGGAATACAATGCTCCCATCATGTCGAAGAGTCTCTGGTTTCCGGTGATATTGAAGGTTGAGAGGAGAAGCTTGAAGTCGAAACGCTGTTCCAGTCTGCCCACCGCCTGACGGGGACTCCTGTGAAACGAGAGTTCCGCATTTGATGCAAACAGAATGACATCCGTCTGGAAAGCCGAGACAAACTGCAGGTCCTTCTCCGGAAATTCCTCCCATTTCTCAATGGCATAGCCCAAGAGCAATCTGGCTGCAACGAAATACTGCCTTCTGGAGAGATAATCATCCAATGGATTTATCTCCAGATAATCCTTCAGATTTATCAGCATACTCTTCATGCGACTCCCGCCAATGGCATTCTGCTCCAATACGGCACCGGCAATGACAGGATCGCAATGAACGCGCTTGTGTTCACGAAGCAGCCAATTGCTCCGACACAGGGCGTCCGCCACGTCGCATAACGCCTGTGGACAATTCGGCTCACAGATATTACACAGAACCTCAAGGTCCAAGCCCTCGACACACACTACCGAGGCAACTGTCATTACCTGCTTCACGTCTTCTGGAAATTCAGCGACTACCTTTTGTATATACTCCTTATCCATACCACATTTTTTTTGATTATCAAACAATGTTATTACTCTCGCAACCGGTGGCATTGCCATTGATTCCGGTGAGTTTCCCGCAGGCAAATATAGCGATTATCCATGAGACAGACTTCAGAACGGGCTGACAAATTCAAAATGGCATCTGAAGTCAGCTCACCCTGTGGATAAGGAATAGACATTTTGAAAATGTCGCTCTGATAATCAATGGGTTACAACATATAAAGCTAAAACATTGTCTTGGGGGCACTAATCCCCCAAACGACCAAATAACCGATTTTGGTTAAAAAGAACCGCCAAACATCTGCGCTCAGACACTTGACGATATAAGATGTTTCATCCTGAGTTAGATATTATATAACACTGTCAAATTACCGATTTATGTTCAATGCCTTTACAGCATGCAAGAGTAGCCATCCGAAGCTCTCCGGATGATTGGCGGAATACTGTTCGAGGAATTTGACAGGAGGCTGTTCCGTCTTGCCGGCACCACCTTTCGGGTCACCGTCAAGTTTCGTAGCCGTCAGGTTGCAGAACTGCCGTCTCGACCGCATTATGGCGCGATCGCTGAATGACAGGACTTCATTTGTCATTTGGTCTGATATTCCGATTTTCATACCAGCCTCACCATTATTGCCGGCAGTCGGTTCCACCATGGCAAGCAGCAAGACGAGCATGTTTTCGTTCACATAATGGCCATTTGTCAGATCCTTCTTCTGTAACAATCCTATTGCCTTGAATATCGCCTTGTCTTGGCATTGGCCTATGGCTTCTACAAAATCAGATACGAACGTTGTCAAATCCTTATATACAGAAGCCTTGTTTATCGGTTGGCCGCTTCTCAGAATATTATCGATGAAGTTCCTCGTTTCGCATACCGCCATAGCAGCCTTAAGCCGATAGAATGTATTGCTGAAGGCTACGAGCGCCAGCAAAGCATCACCGGGAAGGGGCTGGCTGCCGATGGCGTGCAACGAGGCAGACATCTCAACGGTCCGGCTCAGACAGTCGCCCAGGAGTTTCTTCTGCATAGAACGAGCTACATCGTCTGGCATTCCGTTGTATATATCCTTTGCGCTGCATACCAGTTCATCGGCTTTGATAGCCATTTTCTGTGCCAGTCCCTCTGTATTGGCATCTTTCATCAATTTATCGGCATTCTCCACAATGTCGGCAACTGTTGTCTTTCTGGAATTCGATTTTTGGAAGTCAGTCAAGCTTTTATGGATGACCTTTGCCACACCTTCTATTTCTGGCATCAGCAAATAGAGGTCATACTTGCGTTTTGTTTCCCGTGATTCGGCTATCCACTCATTGTTGATCTTCATTCTTTCCGCCTTTATCTCGATGCTATCGTTCATCAGACTCTCTGTATCGTTTATCATTTTCTGATAGCCTTCCCATTTGTTTTCACGCATTATGTTAGTCTGCTGCGTCAAACAGATGTTTACGAGCGACGGCAATTTGAGCGTCATATTCTGTATCTCGACGTTGAGCTTGTTTATGCGCGATGTATTTGTCCTTATTGTAGCAAGCGACAGGTGTTCTATTTCATCTCTTAAATCTTTTATATGTTCGGCAACGGCAGCCTCGCCCATATCTTCGGAAGAGTCTTTCAGCAGGCTATCCAAGTTGAAGTCGCCTATTTTCTCCAATTTTTCATCCAGTTTGTCCACGCGGGTAAGAAGACAACGCTTGGCATGGTGGAGAATAGCGGAATACCATCCGATGGCAATGCCTATGAGTATGAGGACAAATAGCAATCCGATGTTGAATCTTGAGAAGAGGACCCGCCTATCGAATGTCACGGTGGTATAGCCTTGCTGCTTGTCGGCAGATTCATCGAGGTTCGGCCCGAAGGTGTATACTCCAGCCGACGAACCGGCATATACGCGCCCGTCCACTACAATGCATGCCTTGGGATTGAAATGAATGTCTGCCATATATCGCCGGCTGGAGTTCAGGTCAATCACGCCGTAGTCGGGAAAGCCATAGATGTGTCTGCTGCCGGCAACGGCAAGCCGGCGCATTGCCGTAAGCGTGTTGCAGACCTGCAGGGAGTCTGCCGTGCCGCAAAGCAGACGATGGTTGGTGAGCACGAAGAGACTGTCTCTGCCGTCTTTGCCGGAAACCACTGCCACGTCTCTGACAAACGCCAGGTCAACAGAGGCTGGCAATTGTGAGAACGTGCCGTTCTTCCCCTTGAAAATCCCGTCGTTGAGAGTGGCGAGATATATGCTGCCATCGGCAGAAGGGAGTGAGATGGCTGTGACAAACGGTTCTGAGTCTGCCGCCGCATCTTGGGCACGTGAGTTGAGTTTCAGGTCTTTGCCGTTGTCGAGCTGCATGATACCGTCGCGGATACCCACATAGACGTGGCGTCCGTCGTTGCCCATCGCCGTTATCTCGCAGTCTGGCATGTTCTTGATCTTTCTGTCCCACGACAGTATGCTGTTCAGGAGATAGTCTGAGTATAGTGGCGATTTGAATATGCGGTTGTTGCTGTCGGCATAATATAGAGTGTCTTTGAGAATCGTGATGAAACGCACATCATCAGAACCGCGGGTGAGGTCTTTCAGCTGCACCGCCTTGTTCTCGCCGGAATCCTGACGGAAGAGTTGTTTACCGACGAGATAATATACTGATTTGCCGTCGCTGAACGCATGCTTCACGTTGCCTATGTTGCTGAGAATGTCCTGATGATGACCGATGCGCAATAGCGCGTGTTCGGTGACGAGCAGCGATTGGCTGCGCCTCATGTCGTTGGCAATGATGTTGTGGCAGAATGTTCTCACATGGCGGGGTATCGTAGCCCGGCAGAGGGTTTCAGAACCGTCGTCGTAGGGAAGCAGCTGCACGGTGGAGCCATCGATGAGATAATTCATCTTCGTTGACGGTTCGTCGTATAGAATACCCGATGTATAGGGGAGGTGCCGACGGTGTATCTCCCGTCCGTCGCCGCACAGAGTGATGAGTGTGTCGGCGCACAGACAGGTGATGGTGTCGTTTCTGAGTGAAATGGAACTTGCCGCCGAATGGGTCAGCAGACGAGTTTTACGTGTGTCGGCATTGATGCGTATCACACCCCTCGGAGTGACGCATACGATGTCACCGCCTTTCAGTTCCCGAAGGTCGCTCACCACGAAAGGCCTGTATTTTATACTGCCTCTGCTGCATGACTTGTCGTTAAAAACCGGAGTCATATTCCCTTGTCGGGAGATATGAAACAATCCGTGGCTTGTGGCGGCATAGATACCAGAGGCTGAAACGAGGATGTCGTATGTGGAATACCGTGTGCCTTTGGGCGAGGATGGCAGCGGATACTGCTGCTGCATCACGAGAGAATCGCCTTGCAGTCGGCATCTCACCACTCCCATATTGCGCGTGCCCACCCAATATGTGGCGCCATCGTGAGTGGTTGTGGCATGGGCATTATGTTCAGTGGGGGCGTTGTCGTACGTCGTTTCACAGGTGTCGCCTACCACTTTGTATATGCGGTCGAAGGGAGTGTTCCAACGATGTGCCGTAGCATTGGAGGCGTCGTAGACATATACCAGTCCGTCTTCCGTGCCTACATAGAATATGTCGGGATTACTGCAGTCAGGGGATATCGAAGCCAGCGTTTCGTCGAAGAACACCTCGCTTGTCTTCAGTGCAGGCACTGACTGTTCACGACAGGCACATAGGGCGAACGTAACGAATAGTGCCAGTACCAGGCGACTGGCGAATATCTGTGGATATCGGTGCTTTCCCATTTTTCCTTATTCTTTAGCAATGTGTTTTTGTCATTCCATTAGTTCGTTTGCAAATATAACATTTTATTCCCAATCAGTCGTTATGGCTTGCTTGGATTTTGATTTTTAAAAATATTCCATCAAACGGCCTAACGACCACTTTGGATTAGAAAACAAACATTTCATTTGGAGCTTATTATAATAATGTGTATATTTGCAGCGATCCCCCTTCCATGCAATATTAACGGTTATTGTGTGGCAAGGGGATTTTGTGTATATACGAGGCGGTGTCTTGCATGCCCGACGCCAACTGCGAGACGAGCTCCACAGCCTCCGACCATACGCAACAGAACCATATCAGACCAAATTTGCCATCGAGGAGCTGGTGGCAGCAAAAACTAAATGATTATGATCAACACTAAACGAATTTTCACGGCTTTATTATTTGCGATAATTGCCGTGGCAGGTTATGCCTACGACTTTGTGGTGGATGGCATCTACTACAATCTGGACAACGACGGCAACGCTGTAGTGACTTATGGCGACAAGAAGTACAGTGGCAAAATCGAAATTCCTAATTATGTCAAAATTAAGGGCAAACAGAGAACAGTGGTTGGAATCGGTAAAAAAGCGTTTCAAAATTGTGAAGACCTTACGTCGGTAAATAAAGCTTACGATGTAACCTACATCGATGACTATGCGTTTGACAAATGTCATAACCTTACTTATGTCAATTTACCTAGGGTGACTTCTATAGGTCGTTATGCGTTTTACAATTGTAAGAGTCTGGAACCAATCTATCTTCCTGGAAAATTGAAAAATATAGGGGAATCTGCGTTCGAGGGTTGTTCCAGCCTGACGGAAGTCTCCATTCCTCAGGCTGTGACTGAGATTCCGTATTGTGCGTTTGCCTATTGCGAGAAGCTTAAGGTGGTTAAACTTTACGGTCAGGTGACATCAATTGGCGATGGTGCATTCATGCATTGTCCTGCCCTTTGGGATTTCTATTGCTATGCCGACAATGTGCCGCAGATGGGAGAAGACGTATTCCGGAGTTCCGGGGTGGATAGAGCTTATCTCAATGTGCCGGAAGGGAAAACTGACGAATATACGAATGATGAAACTTGGGGCGAATTTGGTATTATCATTGAAGAAAATGAAGTGAAGCGTGATGGTTTCTGGTACAGGTTAGATTATGGCGCTTCAACAGCTACCTTAATCAACAATCCTGACGAGTATAGGTATACAATCGAATATGATGGAGACATTAATATCACGTCTCAAATCACGGTGGACAATAATAAATACTCTGTGGTAGCAATAGGAGACTATGCGTTTGCAAAATGTAAAATCAAGTCAGTGTCCATTCCTGAGACAGTAACAAAAATAGGAAAAGATGCGTTTGAGTTTTCAACCCTCGAGTCGCTTGTCATTCCAAATTCGGTGACAGAGATTGGTGAATTTCTAATTGGTTTTTGCAATAATCTGAAGTCGCTCGTTCTTCCTAATTCTTTGGAAAAATTACCGACAGGTATGGCTTGGGAATGTCAAAATCTTCAGTGGGTAAATATCCCAAGCACGGTGACGACTATTGAGAGGCAGGCATTTGGTTATTGTAAATCCCTCGAATCTATAATAATTCCAAGTTCTGTGACAGAAATCGGTTGGTATGCATTCTGTGGCTGTACATCAATGACCGATGTCTATTGTCAAGCGGTAAATGTTCCAATCACGGAAAAGGACATATTTGATAAAACACCGATAGAAAACATGACTCTCTATGTGCCGAGCGAGTCGATGAATGCATACAAGACTACCGACCCATGGAGCGGATTCGGCAACATCAAGGCTCTCACCACTGGCATCGAAAAGACAAAGATCGTCGAGAAGCCTGTAATCACAACTATGGACGGACAAATCTCTGTGTCTGGTCTCAGCGGCAACGCCACTGTTCAGCTGGTGTCTCTCGACGGCAAGCTGCTCGACAGTGAGAACGCCACTGACGGCATCGCCACTCTGAAGGCTCTGTCGGGCGAGGTGGTAATCGTGAAGGTTGGAACGGAGAGCTTCAAGGTGGTTGTGAAGTAATGACCAGGGCAGACTGAATATAGAATAACTCTAATGCCCAATTTGGGATAATCGGTATCCCCCATAATTCCCTCACGGCTATGGAGAGGGGATTATGGGGGATTATATATATTAGTATTAAAAGAGAACGGCCTAATGGCAGTTTGGGGTATTATTCCTCCACTCTGCCCGGATAAGCCTCGAGAGCCTTGCGCAATACGATGATCGCACGCTCCATGTCTTCCTTCTTCAATACGTAGGCGATTCTCACCTGGTTGCGGCCGGCACCGGGGGTGATGTAGAAGCCGCTGGCAGGTGCCATCATCACCGTCTCGCCCTCATAGCTGAACGATGAGAGACACCAGCTGCAGAACTTGTCGGCATCGTCAACGGGCAGCTTCGCCACGGTGTAGAAGGCGCCCATCGGCATTGGTGTGAAGACTCCGGGGATTTCATTGAGTCCTTCAACGAGACAGTTGCGGCGCTCCACATATTCGTCGTACACCTCACGGAAATACTCGTCGGGAGTGTCCACCGAAGCTTCGGCAACGATCTGGCCTACGAGAGGAGGCGACACGCGGGCCTGGCAGAATTTTATCGCCGTGTCTCTGATTTCCTTGTTTCTGGTGACGAGAGCTCCTATTCTCACTCCACACTCACTGTAGCGCTTGCTCACGGAGTCGAGAATCACCACGTTCTGCTCTATTCCCTCCAGACTGCCGGCACTTATATATGGATTCTCCGTATAAACGAACTCGCGGTACACCTCGTCGGAGAAGAGCAGCAGGTCGTGTTTCTTCACCATGTCTCTTATCTGGTCCATCTCCTCTGGGGTATAGAGGCTTCCGGTGGGGTTGTTGGGGTTGCAGATGAGGATAGCCTTGGTCTTCTCGTTGATGAGTTCTTCGAATTTCTCCACTGCCGGCAGTGCGAATCCGTCTTCAATCTTGGTGGTTATCGTGCGCACCTTGATTCCTGCCGGGATGGCGAAGCCGAGATAGTTGGCATATAGAGGTTCGGTGAGAATTATCTCGTCGCCCGGGTCGAGACAGGCCATGAATGCTATCTGCACCGCCTCGCTTCCGCCGCAAGTTATCACGATGTCGTCGGGCTCCACATTGATGTCGTACTTCTTGTAGTATCCGGCGAGCTTCTTTCTGTAGCTCAGATAGCCCTCTGGAGTGGAATATTCCAGGAGCGTCCTGTCGATGTTTTTCAGAGCGTCGAGTCCCACCTGCGGTGTAGGCAGGTCTGGCTGTCCGATGTTGAGGTGATACACCTTCGTTCCTCTTTCTTTCGCTGCGGCAGCCAGTGGAACCAGCTTGCTGATTGGAGATTCAGGCATCTCTTGTCCGCGCATTGATACTTTACTCATATCTTTTTTGTTTTTTATGATATTTGATATTAAATCCCAAACGGTCATCACGCCGTTCGATGTGATATTATATAACTGCGTGCAGCCTTGTCTCTGTCAGCCATCTGCCGCAAAATGCCGATGGTATCAAGTGTGTATGTCTTGAAGTGAGGAGACTGGTTCTGTCACCTGTAGTGTCGCGTTTTTCTTTCATTAGATACAGCCCAGAACGGTAATTTTGCCGTTCAGGGTTTATACAGGGCAAAGATACGATGTTTGTAAATGATTATCAAGTTTTTTCCTGAAAAAAATTGGAAAAGCAGTCAGAAATCATCTGCCGCCTCTTATACTCCGAAAACCTTTTATGCCCTCTCCCACCCCATCCACGGCAGGGGCATGAAGAAAAAATGTGAACGCAAAATGCGGTTATGTCATGCAAAAGTATTACCTTTGCAGCAGAAAAGCGACTCCAGACCGCATTGGAGTCTACATCAGCCTCAAAAAGAAAAAAGGAAAGGTGCTCGAGTGGCTGAAGAGGCACGCCTGGAAAGCGTGTATACGTCAAAAGCGTATCGGGGGTTCGAATCCCCCTCTTTCCGCTATAAGTCTACAGACCGGCAAGCGATGAAGCCCGATGGTCTGTAGACTTTTTTCGTTATATTGCCCATGCTCTGAGACTGTTTCCTTCCGCTTTTGCCTATGTTTTAGGAAAGAACTGCCATGGTTTTGCCTATGTTTTAGGAAAGTTTCCGCCTGGTATTGCCTATGTTTTAGGTAAGAAATATCACGATTTTGCCTATGTTTTAGGAAAGTTTCTACCTGGTTTTGCCTATGTTTTGGGAAATAATCCTTATCTTTGCAAAGTGAAACAACGTTGTAACTATCATGATATACAGGCAATTAATTGAAGATTTGACAGAATGGAGCAGACGCGGAAACCGCAAACCGCTCGTTCTGCGCGGGGCACGCCAGGTGGGCAAGACCACTCTCGTTGATGAATTCAGCAAACAGTACGACTGCTATATAAGGCTGAATCTCGAACAGAGCGCCGATGCCAAAGCATTCAGCATATCCGATGATGTGGCTGAGTTATTCCAATATCTGTGTCTGCAAAAGAAAATAGTTGTCGACAAAAACAAGCGCACTCTGCTCTTTATCGACGAGATACAGAATGAGCCGAAAGCAGTGGGGCTGCTGCGCTATTTCTATGAGGAAATGCCGTGGCTGCACATCATCGCAGCCGGGTCGAGACTTCAGACGCTCATAAAACAACGCATATCGTTTCCGGTGGGAAGAGTGGAATACATGTCGCTAAGACCTTGTTCGTTTCTCGAATTCCTGAACGCCACAGGAAACGAGCCTCTGGCTGAAATGATACGCCAGCTAAACGTTTCGCCCGTATATCACGATATGCTGACAAGTCTTTTCAACCGATATACTCTCGTTGGAGGAATGCCTGAGGCTCTTGCTGAATATGCCGCCCACGAGGACATAACAAGGCTGTCGCCGATATACAGGTCGCTGATAAACGGATACAACGAGGACGTTGAAAAATATGCCAGGAACACCAATCAGACCAATGTGATACGTCATCTGCTCACGCATGGTTGGGCGGAAGCCGGACAAACCATCACATTCAGCCGGTTTGGCGGAAGCAACTATACGAGCAAAGTGGTGCACGAGGCTCTCGAGGTGTTGCAGAAGGCATTCCTGCTCAGTCTGGACTATCCGATAACGACGGTAAAGGCACCTGCCATCCCTGCCCTCACAAGACAGCCTAAACTTATTTGGCTCGACTCCGGCATCATGAACTTCTCAGTTGACATACAGACCGAATACCTGCAGAACCGGTCGCTAACAGACGTATGGAAAGGACATGCCGCCGAACAGATTGTTGCCCAGGAGCTGCGCATCGCCCTCGACCGCAACTACAGGAACGAGCAGTTTTTCTGGGTCAGAGACAAGAAGGGGGCCACGGCTGAAGTGGATTTCGTATGGCAGCACAACACCTCTATCATACCTATCGAAGTGAAATCCGGCACCAATGCCCACCTGCGGTCGCTGCATTCGTTTATGGACACGGCAGACTCCACTGATGTAGCCATCAGAATATGGCCCGGCAAATACGGAATCGACGAAGTCACCACCCCCAAAGGCAAGACATTCAGACTGATAAACCTACCATTCTATTATGTAGGAATGATAGACAAGGTGATTGACAATGAGGCTTGATGGGCATTGGGTGCCTATTTGGGGAGCAAGAGATGATGCGACGGGAATATCATTCTATGAATTTCCATCAAACGCCAGACGTGCCAAAGGCATTTGTTCAAAGTTAATTTCAATGAAGTTCTTGTAATTGGCTTTTGCAAATTGACGGACCTTGGCAGTATGTTTTACTCGACAAGCTCCATGAGGTCGAGGCTTACGTTTCGTGTATCCATAATTGAATGATATAGATATTTACTTGCAAAATCAGTTTATTATGGCTAAATTTGCAAGAAACAATTGATAAAAAGACCAATAACAGATTAAAACAAATATAATGGATGAAACAAATGTAAGGGTTAATTCTCTTAAGGCTTGGATTCTTGCCGCACGCCCCAAGACGCTCACCGGTGCTGCCGTGCCCGTTATGATAGGTATTGCCTGTGCCGTGGCTATGTATGGATGGTGTGGAATAAGGGTTGTGCCAGCTGTGTTGTGCATGCTGTTTGCTTTGATAATGCAGGTGGATGCCAACTTTATTAACGACTACTTCGACTTTATGAAAGGTACTGACGACGAACAACGTCTTGGTCCGAAGCGTGCCTGCGCACAAGGATGGATAACGGCATCGGCTATGCGTAGTGGTTTATTCGTTACTACTCTCTTGGCTTGCATCGTTGGACTGCCTCTGGTATATTATGGTGGTTGGGAGATGATAATGGTTGGACTGGCATGCGTTGTCTTCTGCTTTCTGTATACCATATCGTTCTCGTACATCGGACTTGGCGATTTGCTTGTGCTCGTATTCTTTGGTATTGTGCCTGTTTGCATGACCTATTGGCTCACGGCTCCTCCTACCGCGCTTACGTCTATTCCGTTTGCCGTGGTATTGATGTCGATAGCTTGCGGACTGATTATTGACACATTGCTCGTGGTGAACAACTATCGTGACATCGAGAACGATAGGCGTGCAGGAAAGCTTACGCTTATTGTGCGCATTGGCGAGCGCGGCGGACTGGTTTTGTATCTTATGCTCGGACTTGTAGGCACCATTCTGGCTATTGTAGGTGTTGTGTTACTCGATTGGCACGACGGACAATGGACACAATCGCTATTAATTATATACACGCCATTCCATACATGGGCGTTCAACGAGATGCGATATATAAGGAAAGGTGCCGAGCTTAACCGTGTGCTTGGAATGACGGCACGCAATATGTTTATATTCGGATTGCTTGCATCAGCTGCCCTTGTATTTGCCAACTGATGACAAGCCGACTGTGTCAACTTTTTCCTGACTTCGTCATTGCGTCACCCAAAATCAGGTGACGCAAAGATAAAAATATTGTTTATCAATCACTTATAAAATAAGTGTTTCTTGAGTGACGAAGTCAGGAGAACATAAACACCCGATTTCTGTACCATTATATACCTGTTTTGGGGCAAGTAGCGTGCCCAATGTGGGTAAGCTGCTTTCACACTTGGGGCAAGCACGTTGCCCCAAGTGGGCAGAATCCGTATCAGTTTTCAACACAAAACGTCCGTTGTTTTTTTAGTGGTTTTTGGTACTTCTGAAGAAGGAATCAGTGCGTGGTTGAAAGGATAACCTTACCGCTGTACGTATCAAAGAGTTCAAGACAAAAATCAAAGTCGAGTTTGTCAGAGATCACCCCATAAGAGCCATAATGAGGATGGCACTCCGAAAAGCATCGTAAAACGTTTGACTTATATATATGGGTGTCCTTGCAAGCTGTGAGGACTGATATTTCATGCCTTTTTCTGAACGGACCATGTCATTTCTCGCATCTGTATTGTTTTTTTTTGGGGGGGGCTGACTGAATATTGCGGAGACTTACACACGAAAGTATGCGTAACTTGATGCTGGGTCTGAAACTTATCGGTCTTTTATGCAAGGCTATGAATAATGTAAGTTAAAATAATGAATATAAGAACTTGTTGACATGGAATTAAGATTTGATTAACACATTTATGAATGTAAGGTGACTTGTAAGGCAAACGGTCAAAGTTTGGCAAAAATGTAAAATGTTACGGATATCATTTGCATTCTCCGTAACTTTTAACGCAAAACGTTCTTTATTCTCAACAAGTAGTTGTATCTTTGAACGCAAATAAGAATAACATGGATAAAAAAACAGTCATTGACACGCTACAACAGCAAGGTGGATTCATAACCACGGGTGAAGTGAAAAGCCGTGGTGAATATGAACAGCTTCGCCGTGCAATAGAAGATGGAACGCTTATGCGGCTTCGTAATGGTGTCTATGTGGAATTGTCAGCGTTGGCAAACAACATGATAGATGTGGAACGTATAGTTCCGCATGGGGTGCTTTGCTTGTATAGTGCTTTTGCTCATTATGGACTTTCCACACAAGTGCCTTCCGCTACTTGCATAGCCATTGAAGCCAAGCGAAAGGTGCGTGTGCCAGACTATCCTCCCATTGACCTCTATTATTGGAAAAAGGAGAATTTGGAGTTTGGTATAATCAAAAAGAGTATATCTGGCTATGATGTACTCATTACAGATATGGAGCGAACGGTCTGTGATGCTGTAAAGTACCGAAACAAGATAGGGCTTGATGTGTGCGGTGAGGTGATAGACAACTATCTCAAAAAGGAGAACCGCAATATATCTCTACTCCATGAATACGCACAGAAACTAAGAGTGAAAAATATATTGACTACATATTTGGAGACAAGACTATGACAAAGAATATAGGGAAGTCCATTAGGACACGCTTGCTGAACCTCGCCAAAGAAGAGAAGCAAGAGTATATGAAAGTATTGGTTAGGTACTTGCATGAACGCTTGTTGTTCCGTATCTCTGCAAGTCCTTACAAGAGCCACTTTCTTCTGAAAGGCAGTTCGCTGTTGTTTGCCTTGGATGGGTTCAAGGCTCGTCCAACCATTGATATTGACCTGTTGGGAGAACGCATCAGCAATGATAGAGATAACCTAAAAGAGGTTTTTCAAAAAGTGTGCGCCATTGAATGTGAGGACGATGGAGTTAGATTCGATGCAACTTCACTTGAATTGGAGCCAATAGCCGTTGAAAAGAAATACCCAGGCACTTGTGTAAAAGTGGTAGCACACTTAGACACAATAGTGCAACAAGTGTCAGTTGACATAGGCTTCGGTGATGTGGTAACACCTTATCCTCTGTCATTAGACTATCCGTTGTTGTTACCAGATGTTCCTGCCGTGGAACTGTATGCCTATTCATTGGAAACTTTGATAGCAGAGAAGTTTCATGCAATGGTTGACCGTGACGAAAGCAATAATCGCATGAAAGATTTCTTTGATGTGTATCAGTTGTTCACCAACCATGAGATAGACAAGGAACTTCTTGCGGAAGCCATTGTCGGTACGTTTAAGAACAGGAATACACCTTACCGAGAGAACCTTGCCCTTTTCACAGACAAGTTTGCAACGGATGCCACACGCAATATTTGGTGGAAAGCATTCTTGAAAAAGATACGTTGGAAAGAGCAGATAGACTTCTCTGTTGTGATGAAGTGCATCAAAGAGAACCTACAGGCATATTGGAACAAAGAAACATTAGGATGATAGCGAAAGGGCACATTTGATTTTGGATGGTGCCAAAGAACACTATATTCTTGATATAGAGCATAGTGACAAGGCAATTGAGATTATTGAAACTCTTTTGACTGCGATGCCTTACCCAAAAAGAAAAAGAAGCGAGACTGACGGCAGAGAGTACTTGTAGACTCTCTGCCTTTTCTTCGGACTGCTTACAACGATTCTATGCGAAAAACAGTATGATATACTACTTTTCTATTGGTTCTTATAGAATAAAAGGGGATGATTGGCAATCATATCCTTTAAGGGAAGTCGTTTCACCCCTACCTCTCTAAAATATCATTTGATAACTTTGGTTGTCACATTTTGAGTTCGGTTGAAACGTTCCCATCCAAACACTATTTGGTAGTTTTTAATGTAAGCGAAAGTTAAAGACGTTAAATTATTACCCTTTCGTATCTAAACAGAATCCACACAGTCACTTTTCTACTGTTTAGAGCGTATAATACTGATAATCAACTAATAACAGACACGAGGGTTGTTATAACAGCCCGTTGGTGCGAATCAGAAACAAATCGGCACCACCGTCCCGTTGCCTGACGACTTTATCATACATTATGGACAAGAAACAGACGGTAATCGACTTTTTCGGTTGCCACCTTATTATATTGTAGACAAATAACCAGAAACACTCAATATAATAACCAGAAACACTTAATAGATCATGACGAGACTAATGACTACAATGACTGCCACTGCCACGATGGCGGCGGAGGCAATGCAGGTGGTGAAAGACCTGAGATGGATGATTGTGTGCATAGCGGTGCTGATAGTGACCGACCTGTGGTTCGGCGTGTCGGAATCGCGGAAACGGAAGGTGCCCATCAGACTGTCGAGGGCTGGCAGACGCACCTGCAACAAGCTGATAGACTATTTCGCATATCTCTTTTTCGGTGCGATAATGGGAATGGCAATCTTCGAACCGCTGGGCATCGCCAACCACACCACCACGGCGGCAGCAGGACTGTCGCTAGCTTGCGTGTGGGAGATGGACAGCATCGTGAACCACGTGCTCGCACTGCATGGCTATGCCGGCAGGTTCTCGCTCATGCGGCTGGCAACGGGATTTCTGAAGCGAAAGGACAACGCACTGGGCGAGGCGCTGGAGGAGAGTCTGAAAGAGAACCGGAATGAGAACAGAAAAGAAAACCATGAGGAGGACGCGAAAGAAAATCGGGGGAACAGGAATCAGGAGGAGAACAGGGACAAGGACCTGGATGGAGAATGACAGTAAGGATAAACCCAAAACGGTCATTAGGCCGTTCAATGTATTATTTTAATACTGCTTGCAGTCTTTTGCTTTTTATAAGGCGTCTTTTGCTTGTTTTTAATTCGCAATAGCTCGCTATTACTCATTAAAAGCCAAACAAAATCCATCCTTCTAAAAAAACAAAATCCAAGCAAACCCTAACGACCGATTTGGGATAATCAGAAAGGAACATGAAGCTTATCCTACGACTACAAGAATCACACAAACAAATAATCAAAACATTATCATGAGAAACATCAAGAGAATTTTTATCCATTGCACGGCGAGCAGCCGCAAGACGAGTATTGAACAGTTGCTGGCAGAATTCAAGAGCCGCGGATGGCATGCGCCGGGCTATCATTATGTGGCGATGCCAGACGGCAGGATGGTGAAGCTGCTCGACGAGGAGAAGGTGAGCAACGGAGTGAGGGGCTACAACCAGTCGGCGATAAACATCGCCTACGTAGGCGGCATCGACGCCAAAGGCCGCCCTACCGACAACCGCACGATAGAGCAGAAGGCAGCCATCGTACACCTGCTGATAGAACTAAGGAGCCGTTACCCCAACGCCCTCATCATGGGCCACCGCGACATTTGGGACGCCAACAATCCCAAGGCATGGCAGAAGGCGTGTCCGTGTTTCAATGCAACGAGGGAGTATGGGGCGATTTAAACCCATTCTTCTGAAAAAATAAAATCAAACCTAATGACCGATCAGGGGTTAAAAGGAATCATCCTGCATACGAGCGGCGACAGGCATCGTCGCATCGCAATGCAGGATGATTTCTTTTTCTGTCCGTTAGCATCCGGATTATGTCCCTATCTCTTTATCATCTTGAAGGAGCGTGTCTTGCCGTCGGCAAACGTCTTCACCACTACGTTTACGCCCTTCTGCGGAGCCTGGAGCCGTGCGCCGTCAAGGCTGAAAGACCTTCTTCTTTCCCATGATGTAGACGCCGCTCTTTAGATTCTTCACGTTGCCGCCGGTCTCAACGAGTCTGCCGTCGAGGGTGTATACCTTTCCTGCGCTGTCAGCATTGTCTGAAGATACGCCGCTGATGCCGTCGACGATGCGCTCGCCGAATACTATTTCGAGAGTCTCCGCCTTGTCGGCAGGAACAAACAGTGCTGCCTTGGTGGCAAACATGGCGTCGCCTGCCTCACCTACGGCATTGAATGTCTTGTCGGCAGAAACCACCATGCAAACTGTGTCGTCAGTCGTGGCAAGACGCTTGCCGCTATATGTTCCGACGAGTCTGACAGGTTCTGCCACAGCCGTTCCGGCCTCAACATCGGTGGTGAAGTCTTCGTTGGTGAGCGTGACGTCTGCCGCCGGTTTGAACACGTATGGAGTGTTCTCCTTCAAGTTCTTCCTGTCGGAGATTTCGCTGAAGTACACCTTGTTCTCAATTTCGTCATATTCCTTGAGCTGCCAGTATTCGCCGTCAGGGTATTTTGCCACGTCCGGCAGGACGACAGTAGTCCATTCACCTGCCTTCAGCATGACTTCCTTCTTTATCACGCTGTATGCCACGGTAGTGGTGCCAGCGGTCATGTCGATGGTTTCAAGAGCCGGAGCGATGTAGCCGGCTACCTTGAAGTCAGGCGTATAGACGCGCTCGTTCTGGATGATGTCAACGGCAAACTTTCCGTCCTTGTCCGTCGTGGCGTAATACTCCACGTTGTCGCTCGTCAGTTTCACGTCAACTCCTCCGATACCGATTTCGCCGTCGGCGATGGTGCCGTATAGCGTAGCCGGCTCAACGTATATCTGCAGCGTTGCGGCAGGCAGATAGCGGGCTGCGGTGATCTCATCCTCGGTGTAGTTGGAGATGTCGCTGTCGTAGCTGTATGACACCGAACGCACGAGACAGTGGGTCTGGTCTGTATTGTCCACCTCAAAGCTCGTGTATGCCGTTGAAGTCTTGCTCTCTGCCTCTGAAAAGAAACGCAGACGAATGTTCTTTCCGGTATATTCAAACGGGGTGTCGAAGTCTACGCTCAGGAGTTCCGTAGTCGTGTAACCCACCTTCTTGAACGTGTAGTCGGCATCATATACCTTCTGCATCTTGGTCGTGTCGCCTGACAAAATTTTTGTCTGTGTGTCAACAGTCTCATCCTCGGTATTCTCGATGTATATGCGCAGACGGGTGGTGAGGTCTGACGATCCCTTGGTGCCGCGCAGCGTGATGCCCGTGACCTTGTCGCCGGCATTCAGATTCTTTATCCTTTCGGCGGTATATACCACCTCGCTCTCAGAGAGGTAGCCGCCTCCGAGATTCAGCGGAGCGAAAGAGTTTGTGGTCTTGGCGTCGCCGAGCGTAGCCGAACGTGAAACCTTCTCCTTTGCCACAGTCACCTCCATCACGTCAGTCTTCAGCGTGTCCTTGCCGAATACGAATTCAGCGTATGCCATAAGCTTTCCGTCGGCATGAGGGGTGTATACAAACGTGTTTTCCACCGTGGCGCTCTTGCCTATCTCAACCGCCGTGCCAGCCACGGAGTCCTTCTTCTCGTATGTGGCTCCGTCATCCGTCGTCTCCACGACATATAGCACCGAACTGTATGAGTCGGCAGCCTCAACCTTATCCTGACAGTTCTTGAGCGAGACCTTGAAGGTTGCCTCGTTGTTCACCATTGCCTTGTCTGGAGCCGCGGCAGCAGAGATTGCCAGGTCGTGATCCTTCACGATGCGCTTGAAGCCGTAGATATTGTCGACGGCGATGTCCTTGCCCTTGAATGCGATGAACCATTTTCCTGCCGGGATTCCGCTCACCGACACGTTGCGCAGGTCGTAATAGCCTGATGTGGAAATATCGTCATAGGCAAAATCCTTCGCCTCTGTCCAGTTGGTGCGGTCGGCGGAATACAGTATCTGCAGCTTGCTGCTGTAAGAATACCTTGCGCTGACGTCGAACGTGAGGCTCTCTCCCTCTGCCACCTCAAGGAGCGGAGTGAAGAACTGGTCGAGGCTGTAGCTGCTCGAGTTGCGGATAACGTATTTGTTGCCGTTGGAGCTGTCCCAGCTTTCCACCTTGAAGTCGCTACCCTCAATCTGTATGCCGCCAGGTATCGGTTTGCCGTATTCAAAATCCTCGAAGTCAACGAGATATTTCTCCGGATCGAGCACGAGTCCCCTGAGTTCCATGCTTACCGGATCCACATAGTCTGCCGTCACCGTGAAGCTGCCGCCGCATTCGCCGAAGACTTCCGTGCCGAGCGTTATGTCGAAGTCTACGGTCTGCTTTGCCGCCACTGTCTGCGGTGTGAGCGTGGTGGTGAATCCCTGCGGCACATCAACTTTAGTGATGACGAGCGGAGCTGTTCCCTTGTTCTCTATCTTATAGCTCTGCGTCTTTGCCTCATTAATCCTGCCGAAGTCTTCCACGGTGCCGTTTTTTATAGCCGTTGCGTATTTGTTCTGTAGCACCATTTCCGGAGCGTATGCCACGGGGGAGATCTTTCCCGTCGTGGCAGTGGTTCCCGTCACGTTCTCCTTCACCGTCAGCGTGAAGCCCTTGCCGGTGGCGCTATAGTCAAGACCGGTCAATGAAATCTGCACATCTGCCGTTGCACCCTTATCGAGGTCCTTGCCTACGGGCACGTTCTTCAGTTCCGCATTGCCGGCATCAATGACGCTGAGCGTCATTCCCTCGTCTGTAGAGAGGAGCTTCATGTCGCCCGTGTTGGTCACGGTAGCCGTGATTGTCACGTCAAACTTGTTCTCCTCATTACATACAGGAGCCGCGTCGGCAATCTTCACGTTGCCCACGGTCATAGCCTTCTGCAGGTCAAGCTCTGCCGTGCCGTTCACGGCAAAGTCGTCCAGTCCGATATAGCTGCCGTGTATGCCGATATACTCCCCTTCCATTGCCGGCAGTTCCACCTTGGTCCATGTGGAAGTGTTCACATTGCTCATGTCAACAGTGAGTTCCTCGCCTGCCACATACGTGTTGCCCTGCTTCGTCACCTTATAGAACTTTGCCACAGGTGCATAATAAGTGCTTTGTCCCTTGATATAGATAGATGCCGTTCCGGTAATCTTCGGGGTAACTATCATATCGGTGGACGTATGGTTTATATCGCCATACGTATATCCGATTTCCTCACCATAGACATGCAGCCAGCCACCGGTCACTCCGCCCGTTGACTCATATCCATAACTCTGATATTTGGTCTGTGTTCCCGAATACGGGTTCTCATACGTGAAGGCATCCACGATATGTCCCCAGCCTGTAGCCACCCTGAACGCATGGTCAGATGTGTTTATTGAGGTATTGAAGTCATACGAGTAGTTGTCAACCGTTTCTGCCCTGACTCCCGTTGCAGTGGCCAAGAGAGCGAGTAAGGCAGTCATTGTCGTGAAAATCTGTCTCATAAGCTTTGCATTTTTGTTGATTATACGTTCCTTATATGTGTATATATTCCGGCGGATGCCCTTTCATGGAGCATCCGCCGGATGACATGGCGCATGTGTGGCTATTCTCTTACTATCTTCTCTGCCTTCATGCCGATGCCGGTCTTTGCCACCACGACATACGTGCCGCCTGGCATCTGCGAGATGTCCACCGCATTACCGGCATACTGCCTCAGCATCAGTCTTCCGTCCATACTGTAGACCGCCACATATTCGAGTCCCAATGGAGCAGTAACGGTGATTATGTCGCCCTGCACGGAGAATGCCAGGTTCGGGTCAGCGTTTCCGTTTATCCGGTCTATCACATCTGTAGGTCCCTGCGGCTCGTCTGGCTCCCAGGTCACGTCGGGGTCTTTTGCCCCGTAGGTGAACTCATGCAGGTTATACTTCTGCGGCTCAAGATATTTCTTGCCCGTGATGTCGTATACGGTGGCGATACGAATATTGCTCATCGACCAGTCTTTGTTGGGGTCGTATGTGCCGTGCATGCGCACTGTCTTGGTTTCACCGCCCTCGATAACCACTTTGGCTGTGTCCATGTCGGCACCGTCGCAGAAGTAGTTCTCTTCGTCAAGAATCCTTACTGTCATCCTGCCGTCATACTTTCCACCGTCGTTGCGTATCTCCGCATTGAGAATCATGCAGTTTATAGGCACCTGATAGTCGCGCGGCGTGAAATAGATCTCCTTCACAAGCTGCAGGTCTGGCTCCTTCTCCCTTCCGATGAGCGGGATGATGGTGTGGAAGACCACGTTGTCCTCTCTGTCAAACAGGGTGAACTCATAATTGTCGTCGCCGGCAAGCTCCAGCGTCTGGTTGAATGTGATTTCGGCTGTCTCGCCCGCACCGATCGTTATGTCCTGCTTGGGCGATGTGTACCAATGCTTCGTGAGCTCGTCGCCAACGATATTCAGACGGAAGCTCACCGCTCCGTCGTATTTGCCGCCCTCGTTCTTAACAGTGAGTTTCACTGTGGACGGCACATCGGATGTGAGCACCTCTGGTGTGGACTGCATTTCCAGCACGTTGAGCTTTGCCTTGCCCACGGTGGAGTATTCCACATTGTCCGCACCCACCTTAATGTTTATCTCATTTGCCGTTCCCACGGTCATCATCACGTCGGAATATTTCTCCTCGCCCTTCACCTTGTATTGGAGCTTTGCCACATAGCTGCCTTCGGCGAGCGTGGCAGGCACGGTGAGTGTGGAACGGAGCGTATCGAGATACTGTCCGGCGTATGTGTTGCCGCTATACAGGGTCTTCGTTGCCACGATATTGTTACTGTTGTCGTATACCACAAATCCGAAGTCCTCGAGGTCGAGGTCGAAGTTTGACGTGTTATACACCTCGCATACCGTGACCGGCACGCTCTCGCCCTTTTTCACCACGAGGCTGAAATCATCACCCAGTCCTTCGCAGAGCATCTCGTGCGGACGGTATACTGATGTTCCGTCCTTGTCGGGCTTGAAGCCGATGAGCATGTCCTGATAGTAGTTGAAGCCGTCTTTCATGCTTTGTCCTGTGGCCATGTCCACATAGTCATAGGCAAGGGCATTGAGCAGGAAATAGCCGTTTCCGCTGCCTCCCCATCCCCAGTTGATGTGGTAGAAGCCGTCATCGTTGTATCCGTCGCATACGAACGAGTGGCCCGACATGGAGCTGGTCGCTCCGTCGTATACCACCGGCCGCCCGTTGTCGAGCTCTTCCCTCACCATCTGCATCCAGGTCTGCGAGTCATAGAAGTTGCGCTTCACCAGGTGTATTCCCTTGTCATAGCGGAAATGGTTTGCCATTGCCGGTGCCATCAGTTCAGAATAAGCTCCTGAGCCGCCGTTGTCGTAGTCCATGTTCACGCTCACCGCCATATGATGCAGAAGCGTTGCCACGGCATCCACTGCCTCATCGGCAGACGAGGCGTTCAGTTCGTCGGTCATCGCCGCCCAGTTGTATGTGGTGTTGGCGAAATCGGCTGACTCCTCGAACTGGTGCGTGGTCGTCACGTATGAATGGCTTCCCTCGCCGTGGTCTGGCCATTGCCAGTAGCGCATGATCTGACCGAGCGACACTGCCACACATCCTATCGGGAAACGGCTGTCCGGAGTGTACTTGTTGTAGAACGGCGACTGGTTCCATTTCGTGTCGCCCAACAACGGGGCGACGTTGGTCTTGCCCTCCGTGGCAACATCCTTTGCCCTTGCCTCGGGATGCTTGTCGAGATAGTCCACCTGGCGGGCGAACTCTCCGAGCCAATAGCGCATGTTGTCGGGGATATCATTAATGTCGAAGCTTCCGCTGTCAACGAAACCGAGCACACCGGCAGTGCGGTCTTCACCGCTCACGATGATATATCCGCCGACCCGGCTCTGCGCCACGTAATAATAGGCGTCCTTACCGGCATTGCGGTCTGCCTTGTATACTATCTCGAGATGGTTCCTCTCGGCAAAGCTGCGGAGCTTGCTGCCGGCTTCTGCCTTCCTGCCGAACTGTGTTGCTATGTCGAGCGCCTGTCCCTCGTCTATCGGGTTGGCAAACAAACCGGCTGTCATTGCGAGACAGAATATGATAGATAATGCAGTTCTTTTCATATAGACATGTTTTTTGTTAGTAATGTTGACTGGTGTGCTGACCTGCCGGCCAGCCGTAGGATTTCCCTATCTCACCACCACCTTCTTCTTGTTCATGATATAAATGCCCGGACGGAGCTTGTCGCCCTGCTTGCCCACCTTCATTCCGTCTATTGAGTAGACGGTGTCGTCGGATGCTGCCTTCTCGGCGTTCACCGCGGCTATGCCGGTAGTGCCCGATATGCTCACCGGCAGCGACTCGCTTCCGTCGGCATACACTGCCGTCACGGCATACGTATGGGTGCCTCCGGGATTGCCTGTCACTGTTGCCTCCATTGCCTTTGCCGGCGTTACGAGCTCTCCGTCGCGGTATACATTATATGATACCGGTGTGCCGCCGATCTCGAACGTGAAGTCGTCGAGCATGAGCATCAGTCCTTCCATTCCCGGTGTGGTGTGGTGGATGGCGAAATATTTCGTTCCCTCGCTTACCGTCACCTTGTATTCTGCCCAATAGCCGCCGTAGATGTCGAAGCGGTGGGTGATGCCGTTGCTATAGTAGTCGGTGAACGACTTTATCCCGGTGTCTGTCTTTGACCCCTTGAAATAGAATGTCTCGTCGTTCTCGCTCCAGTTGCCGTTGAGGTCTTTCGAGAGCATGTTGCATGCCCAGAATGTCACGGTCTGCTCCTTGCCCGAAAGCTCCGGAGAGATGAGCCAGTTGTCGGCATCGGGATAGTAGGTCTCCGTGGATGCCACATAGTATGGGTATGGGGCTGCGGCAAACTGCGTTCCGGTATGTGCCTCGAGCGTCTCGCCGATATCTGATGGATTCATGATGATGAACGCAAAGAGTTCGCCGTAGTGCGGATAGTCGGTGTATTCAAACATACCGCCGTTTGTGGCCTTGTCTCCATCTATCAATGTCCATTCTCCGAACGTGGTGCTCCAGGGGGCGTAGTCCTCGAATCCGTCGGTTATCTGCTTCTCGTTTGGAAGCGGTGCGCTCCACGACAGGTTTGCCACGTCGCCGTCCATCTCCACCTTCAGGTTCTCCACGCCATGGCGCCATGTGTCTTCCATGTTCATGGTCTTATCGTCCACGTTGTCTGCCGGATTGTCGTCGTTGTCCATTACCGCCTCTGCCGTGAGTAACACGCTGGTATTGCCGGTCATGACGGAGCTTGTAGGGTAGTCCACCTTATATGTATTTGACTTGTATGCCTTCAATGCTGCCGCCTTGACGTCGAATGATTTGTATTCCTCGCCGTTCACCTTCACCTTCAACTGGAATGCCGGCGAGTTTGAAGCGGTCTTGTTCTCCACCTTTATGGCGAGCTTCGCAGTCTGTCCCTTCACCACCTTTTCGGGTGCTGAGAGCGCAACTGAGATGTCGTTCTTCTTCTCGTCGCGTATGGTGATGTTGTCTATTGCGGTCAGTATCTTCGCCGTGGGCGAAGTGAAGCGGAAGCGCAACACGATGTATCTCTCGTTGGCGTATTTATTCAGATTGGCATATTTCGTCTTCCATCCCCATACACCGGAGTTCACGGCGCTTTTGGTGTCCACGGTCTCCACCGTTCCGTCGGGTTTCACCACCTCAAGCGTCAGCGGCACATCGCCCTGCTGGTTGATATATTGTGAGAATGTCACCACGGGATTCTCCACGCCGCCCAGCGCTATCTTGTGGGAGACGAGCGAGCATTCCTCGTTTTCCGTCCCTGCCATGAACCCGAAGCATCCGTTGTCGCCGTCGGATGAGGTCAGCATGGCGTCTGTGAGCAGTCCATAATCGTCGTTGCTGGCGCAGTCTGCCCACCAGAAATTACCTGTATTGCCGTTTTTGAAGCTGTCGGCAAACGGCAGTGCGTATGGTTTTCCTATCGCAAGCGGTTCTGATATCTTTATGTCAGTCTGGTCGTCGCCGTATTTTGCAGTGAGGCCATACTGCGCCAGATCCGGGTCGCCCTCGTCGGTATTCATCGTGATGTCATACTGCGTGGCTCCAGCCACGTCGTCGCGCTTCACGGCAGAGATTGTCCCGTCTGCACCCTCCTGCAGGTCATACACGGTGTATGTCACCTGCTGCGGGTCCACTCCCGTGCCCGAGGAGGCATCCCACGTCATGCGCACAGCGGTCTGCATATCCTGCAGCCTGATGTTCTCAGGTGCCTGCAGGGCATTGGTGTTTGCGGTACCTTTCTTCGCCGCACGGATAATGGTTTCGCTTGTCTTGAATTGAGTGGCAAAAGGCTTGAACTTCAATTCCTGTTGTGCAAAGGCTCCCGTTGAGCACAGAAGCATTGCGCTGAGTAGCAGTCTATAGTATACCATAAGCAAAAATGTGTATTAGGAGAATATCTTTATTCCTTTTATTCTGTATGTCTTTTTTGAAAGCGTTGTATCTTACTTTTTTTGTCAGTACTGTATATATCGCTGACTTTGTGTATAGACAAGTGTTCGTTCCTCTTTCTAAATTCTTCCAATTTCTTCTTTCCGACGACAAAAGTATATATTTATTCCTTATCGTCAAATAGTTTTCTACAAAAATTAACGTTTTAATTGACGATAATCATGATACAAACACATTTATGCGTTAAAAAGACTACTTTATTGACAAATATACAATAAAGTGTCATCCTTTTATACGATAGTTTGTCCTATTATTCCCCTCTTTTGTTTCTATGATGCGGTGTGTTGTTGTTCCAGTTGCAAAGGTAATGCGCAAGGAGCGTATGTCATGGGATTGACTGATGGTTGGGATTAGCTGCCGGATGGGATTGACTGCTGCTTAGAGCATCACTTCACATAGTCTACGAAAGCATAGTCATGCGAATGGCGGTCGTCGGCAGAATGGGCTTCGCGAGCTGCCTCATGCCATGAGGAATAATCGGGGAAGAAGGCGTCGGCTCCCTCCGTCTCGGCTTCTATCTCGGTGAGACACAGGCGGTCGGCAAACGGCAATGCCTGCCGGTATACGCTCTCGCCGCCGATGATATATACGTCTTCCTGGGCTGAACAAGACTTCAGCGCCTCGTCAATCGAAGGGTATACGTCGCATCCCGGCAGCTCCGCCACGCTGCGGCTCACCACCACGTTGCGTCTGTTTGGCAATGCTCCTTTGGGAAGCGACTCAAAGGTCTTGCGACCCATCACTATGGTGTGGCCCGTAGTGAGGAGCTTGAAGCGCTTCAGATCGTTGGGCAACCAATACAACAGTTTGTTTTCCTTTCCTATCGCCCTGTTTCTGTCCACGGCGGCAATGATGTTTATTCTCATGTTTTTTTATTTTAGGGGAGACAAAGATAATGCAAGGCGAGAGGAGAACGAAATGAATCCATTCATTTCTTATCCCGAGCCGAAGCTTATCTTATGCAAAGATAATGCAAGGCGAGCACAAAACAAAATGAAAAGACGCAAGACTTTCATTTTTTTGCCGAGCCGCAGCTTATCTTATTTAAAGATAATACAAATACCTAACATTTTCGCCCAAGCGTGGCAAAATCTCACCAATAATGAGTATTTTTGCAGATTAGAACCGAATCCGGCATCAGAAACCTACTTGGATTTTCGGAACCGGGAAAAGAATATCACGGCATGACGGCCCAACGATGCGACAAGCATCTCAGGTTTTCTGCCGGCATGAACAAAAACAAGACAACAATATAGCAATATGGAAAGAATCGACATGAGAGATCTCAACGACAACGTGTTTGAGACTATAGGCAAGGAATGGATGCTCGTGACGGCGGGCAATGAAGAGAAGTTCAACATGATGACGGCATCGTGGGGATGTCTCGGATGGCTATGGAACAAACCTGTGGCAGTGGTCTTCATCCGTCCGGAACGCTACACCCACCAGTTCATCGAAGAGAACGACACGCTGACGCTGCAGTTTCTGGGCAACAGCGAGAAGGCACGCCAGGCATACAACTTCTGCGGTTCGAAATCGGGAAGAGACTTCGACAAGGCACATGAGGCAGGACTCACACCGGTGGCACTGAAGGGAGGAGAAGTGACCTTTGAGGAGGCCCGACTGACACTGGTCTGCCGCAAGCTATACAAAGACACACTGAAGGAGGAGAACATGATTGACAAGCAGCTGACGCAATGGTATGGCGAAAAGCACGGCGGATACCACGACGTGTATGTATTGGAAATAACTGAAGCACTGAGAAAATAAGCAGAGCCTACAAATGATAGTTTGCATAGCAGAGAAACCCAGCGTGGCAAAGGACATCGCCAAGATTATCGGAGCCAACAGCGCACACGACGGATATATGGAGGGCAACGGATACCAAGTGACGTGGACCTTCGGACACCTGTGCACGCTGAAGGAACCTGAAGACTACACCGCCCTATGGAAGCGGTGGAGCCTGGCGGCGCTGCCCATGATTCCACAACGCTTCGGCATAAAGCTCATCGACGACAAGGGAATAGCAAAGCAGTTCTCTGTCATCGAGAAACTGATGCAGAATGCCGACGGCATCATAAACTGCGGCGACGCCGGACAGGAGGGCGAGCTGATTCAGCGATGGGTGATGCAGAAGGCCAACGCGAAATGTCCGGTGAAGCGCCTCTGGATATCATCGATGACCGACGAGGCGATTCGCGAGGGATTCGGCAACCTGAAGCCGCAGGATGACTACCAGCCCCTGTATCTCGCCGGACTGAGCCGTGCCATCGGCGACTGGATATTGGGAATGAACGCCACCCGCCTGTACACGCTGAAATACGGGCAGAACAGGCAGGTGCTGTCGATAGGACGAGTGCAGACACCAACGCTGGCGCTGATAGTGAACAGGCAAAAGGAGATTGACAACTTTGAACCGGAGCCTTACTGGGTGCTCGCCACGATATACCGCGACACCACGTTCACGGCTACGAAAGGAAAATTCACCACCAAGGAGGAGGGAGAACAGGCGTTTGCCACGATAGAGGGAAAACCGTTCACCGTAACCGACGTGCAGAAGAAACGCGGCACAGAAGCACCGCCACACCTCTACGACCTCACCTCGTTGCAGGTGGACTGCAACCGCAAATTCGGCATGAGCGCCGACATGACGCTGAAGATAATACAGACTCTCTATGAGCGCAAGCTGACTACATACCCCCGTGTGGACACACAATATCTGAGCGACGACATCTATCCCAAATGCGGAGGAATACTGAACGGCATAAAGGGCTACGACCAGCTGCTCACGGCACTGAGGGGAAAACCGCTGAAGAAGTCGAAAAAGGTGTTCGACACGAGCAAAGTGACCGACCACCACGCCATAATACCCACCGGAGTGCCGGCACAGGGACTCACCGACATGGAACGCCACGTCTACGACCTGATAGCCAGGCGCTTCATCAGCGTGTTCTATCCAGACTGCAAGTTCGCCACTACAACGGTGATGGGCGATGTGGACGGCATAGAATTCAAAGCCACTGGAAAACTGATTCTCGATCCGGGATGGAGAGCGGTGTATGCAAAGGACGCTGCCGACAGGCAGACTGCAGACGACGGCGACGCCAAGCCGCAGGATGAGGAGCGCACGCTGCCGGCATTTGAAAAGGGCGAGAGCGGAGAACACACGCCTACGCTGACGGAGAAATGGACCACACCGCCGAAATACTACACCGAGGCAACGCTGCTCAGGGCTATGGAAACGGCAGGAAAGTTCGTTGACAACGAGGAACTACGGGCGGCGCTCAAAGAGAACGGCATCGGCAGACCATCGTCGAGGGCAGGCATCATAGAGACGCTGTTCAAGAGGCACTATATCCGAAGGGAGAGAAAGAACCTCGTGGCTACGGCTACAGGCATCGAACTCATCGACCTCATCAAGGAGGAACTGCTCAAGAGCTGTGAGCTGACGGGAATATGGGAGAAGAAACTGCGCGACATAGAGCACAAGACCTACGACCCGGCACAGTTTATCAGCGAACTGAAGGAGCAGATTGCCACCATCGTACACGACGTGTTGAGCGACAACTCCAACCGACGCGTCACGATTCTCACTGAAGAGGACCTGAAAAAGAAGACCAAGCGGAAAACTGCCGCCAAACCTAAAGCTACGACGGCAACGAAGTCTGCAGCCAAGCCGGGCGACGCAGCCGGAGTGAAACCGGGCGACGTATGTCCGGTGTGTGGCAAAGGCGTGGTGATAAAGGGAAAGACAGCATACGGATGCAGCAGATGGAAAGAGGGATGTTCTTTCAGACTGCCTTTCGAACAATAAAGCTGCCGATTGCACAATAAAAACGGCAAGTTTGAGTTTTTTCTTATATTATTAAGGAATAAGCATGAACAATATATCAAGGAAATCAAACAACAACGCAATGCCCCGTCAGCCTCATCACTATCCGGGATTGAGGATGTGGGCGGCATTGGCGGTTCTCGTGGCTGTTCTCGCCTCCTGTGGCGCCGACCGCAACTTCAAGAAGGGTGAGAAATTTCTCGCTCTTGGCGAATACTTCGACGCTGCGGCTCAATACAAACAGGCATACTCCAAATCGAAACCAAAGGACAGGACGGCAAGGGGTCTCTATGCCATGCGCATGGCATACTGCTACAACCGCATAAACTCCAACGGGAAGGCTATCGCCGCCTACCGCAACGCCATCAGATACGGCGCCGACAGTCTGCAGACGCATCTCGATTTCGCACGTGCGCTGCTAAAAGACGCCAACTACAAGGAGGCGGAGAAGGAATTCCTCCTGGTGCTCGACTCCATGCCAGACAACCAGCTGGCGAAAGACGGACTGCAGTCGGCACGCACGGCAAAGGCTGCAAAGGATGCGGGATCGAGATATATAGTGAAGAAGATGGACATATTCAATTCACGACGTGCCGACTTCTCGCCGATGTTCTGCGGAGACCAGTATGAACAGCTGTTCTTCACCTCAACCCGCAACGAGGCGGAGGGCGACGAACTGAGCGGAATAACGGGAACGAAAAACGGCGACATCTTCTATTCGCAGAAAGACGACAAAGGAAAATGGGGACGGCCGCAGACCATCACATCGGGACTCAACACAGAGTTTGACGAGGGTGCATGCTGCTTCTCGCCAGACCAGAGGGTGATGTATCTCACCCAATGCGTGAGCGACCCCTCCTACCCCAGATATGCCACGATAGCCACATCAAACCGTGCTGACGCGGCATGGGGAAAGGCAACGAAGCTGGAGATAACACGCGACACGCTGTCGAGCTTCGCCCATCCCGCAGTGTCGCCAGACGGAGAATGGCTCTATTTCACTTCCGACATGCCGGGAGGAAAGGGCGGACTCGACATCTGGAGAGTGAGAATCACGGCGGCAGGACTGGGAGGAGTGGAAAATCTGGGCGAGCCCATCAACACGGCGGGAGACGAGATGTTTCCTACATTCCGACCAAACGGTGACCTGTATTTCTCAAGCAACGGACATCCGGGTCTGGGCGGTCTCGACATCTTCATCGCCAAGACGGACAAGAGCGTAAAGAAAATCATACTGGAACATCCTGGATATCCGCTGAACTCCCAGGGCGACGACTTCGGAATGACTTTCGAGGGAGCACACAACAGGGGATTCTTCTCGTCAAACAGAGGCGACGGACGCGGCTGGGACCATATCTACAGCTTTGAGAAACCGGAAATAATACAGACTGTCACGGGATGGGTGTATGAGATGGAAGGATATGAACTGCCCGACGCACAGGTGTATCTCGTGGGCAACGACGGCACGAACAAAAAGCTCAGCGTGAAAGGCGACGGATCGTTCACCGAAGTGGTGGAACCGGGAGTGGACTACGTGCTGCTCGCCACCTGCAAGGGATTCCTGAACCACAAAGAGGAGATTAGCATCAAGCCCACTGCGGAGTCGGAAGACCACGTGCTGCAGTTCCCGCTGGCATCAATCCGTGTGCCTGTGCTCATCGACAACATCTTCTACGACTTCGACAAGTCATCGCTGCGCAAGGAATCGGAAACGGCTCTCGACGAACTCGTGAAACTGCTGCAGGAGAACCCGAACGTGACGATAGAGCTGAGCGCACACTGCGACTACAAGGGCAGCGAGGTCTACAACAAGAAACTGTCGCAGCGAAGGGCTGAAAGCGTGGTGAGATATCTCATCGCCAAGGGTGTGAGTGCCAAGAGACTGACACCTGTGGGATACGGCAAGATGAAGCCTAAGACGATAAGAAAGAAACTCACCGAGAAATACACATGGCTCAAAGAGGGCGACGTGCTCACCGAGGAATTCATAAAGAAACTCGACAAGGAGAAACAGGAAATCTGCAACCAGCTGAACAGAAGAACGGAATTCATCGTGCTGAGAACCACCTACGGCATGTTCGATGAAAACGGACAGCTGAAGAATCCGCCGAAGCCTAAAGAGAAAGAAGACGACACAGACGCCAATGGCAACGAAGACATCTTCCTGATTGAATGACGGGACAGCAAGCAACGGAACAGCAAGGAATGCTGTCCGACCCAAATAGGGTCATCTGCATCTGACGGCATAATGACCGGTTGGAGCTTAATGATGTTCTCCCCCATTACGGGAATGAATCATGGGATGACTTCATGACATTACAACAATCAAAAGAAGACAATGAACAACAAAGCAACATTAGAATTAGGCAACAAGCCTGTGGGCAAACTGCTCATGCAATATTCACTGCCTGCCATAATCGCGATGACGGCATCGTCGCTTTATAATATGGTGGACAGCATTTTCATCGGACAGGGAGTGGGACCGATGGCCATCAGCGGACTGGCACTCACCTTCCCGTTCATGAACCTGGGAGCGGCTTTCGGAGCCGGCGTAGGTGTGGGAGCATCAACGTGCATCTCAGTGAAACTCGGACAGAAAGACTACAACACGGCACAGAGGGTATTGGGAAACACCGTGACGCTGAACCTCATCATCGGACTGGCATTCAGCATCGTTTCGCTAATGTTTCTCGACCCTATCCTTTATTTCTTCGGTGCAAGCGAACAGACTCTGCCCTATGCCAAAGACTATATGGTGATAGTGTTGATGGGAAACGTGTTCTCCCACATGTATTTCGGAATGAACGCCGTGCTCAGAGCATCCGGGAAACCCCGCCAGGCAATGTATGCCACGATATTCACCGTGGTGCTCAACACCATACTCGACCCTATATTCATCTATCCACTGAACATGGGAATACAGGGTGCAGCCTATGCCACAATCCTCTCGCAGATGCTGGCACTGGTGTGGCAGATGCGAATATTCAGCAACAAGAACGAACTGCTGCATCTGAAACGCGGAATATACGGACTGAAGAAGGCAATCGTGAAAAACATACTCGCCATCGGACTCTCACCGTTCTCGATGAACGTGTGTGCGTGTATAGTGGTGATATTCATCAACAAGGGACTGCTCATGTATAGCGGCGACCTCGCCGTGGGTGCCTACGGCATAGCCAACAAGGTGTGCTTCATCTTCGTGATGGTGAACATGGGACTGACACAGGGTATGCAGCCCATAGCCGGATACAACTACGGAGCGCAGAAGCTCGACAGACTGATGCGTGTGCTCAGCCTCGCCACAATAGCCGGAACGGTAATCACAACGATTGGATTCCTCGTGGCTGAACTGATACCCGGGCCTTGCGCACGGCTCTTCACCACCGACCAGCAGCTCATCGACCTCTCTGTAAACGGACTGAGGATAATGATGGCGGCATTCATGCTCGTGGGATCGCAGATGGTGATAACAAACTTCTTCCAGAGCATCGGAAAGGCAAAGATAAGCATGTTCCTCTCGCTGTCGAGACAGATGCTGTTCCTTTTCCCCATGCTGCTCATACTGCCCACGTTCATGGGAGTCGACGGTGTGTGGTGGTCGATGCCAATCTCCGACACCATAGCGGAGATAGTGGCTGTGGTGATGATGTATACATACATGAAGAAATTCAAGAAACAACATAATTTATCAATGGCAAACGAAAAGCATTGAAGACATGGATAATATAAAAAAGAACATTATAATAAACGTGGGACGACAGATCGGCAGCGGCGGACGCATAATAGCCAAGATGCTTGCCGACGACTTCAAATGTGGGTTCTACGACAGGGAGCTGCTCACCATAGCAGCAAAAGAGAGTGGATTCTGTGAGAAATTCTTCGAGCAGAACGACGAACAGAAGGGTTTCTTCCATTCGCTGTTTCACATGCACACGCCATTCGTTGGCGACGGCAGCTTCTACGACAACGACTTCTCGCAAGAGGGACTCTTCAAGATGCAGAGCGATACGATACGCAAATTGGCCGACGAGGGTTCGTGTGTCTTCGTGGGCAGATGCGCCGACTATGTGCTCAGAGACTACGAGAATGTGGTGAACATCTTCATCACGGCATCAATAGAAGACCGCATCAGCGAAATCCGCAAGCGCAAGGAATGCCAAGAGGATGAAGCACTGAAGATTATAGAGAACGGAGAGAAATCACGTTCCACATATTATAATTATTATACGGGAAAGAAATGGGGCGACAGCTCGTCGTATGACTTGTGTGTAAACACCTCACTGCTCGGAATCGAAGGCACGGAGGCTTATATCAAGGAGTTCATCGAGAAGGTGCTACACATAGGATGAGGGGCAGGAAGTGAAAAAGATAGGAATAATAAGCGACACCCACGGATATTGGGACGACAAATATCTAAAGTATTTCGAGCCCTGCGACGAAATATGGCATGCCGGCGACATCGGTTCGACAGAGGTGGCTGAGAGACTTGCTGAATTCAGAACCTTCAGGGCGGTATGCGGCAACTGCGACGGCGATGACCTGAGGCTGATGTATAAAGAGAAACTGAGGTTCAAATGCGAAGACGTTGACGTGCTGATGAAGCATATCGGCGGCTATCCCGGCAACTACGACAGCAGCATACGCTCGCAAATCTACGCCATGCCGCCTCAACTGTTCATCAGCGGCCACAGTCATATTCTGAAAGTGAAATACGACAAGACGCTCGGTCTGCTCCACATCAATCCCGGTGCGGCAGGTCTGCAGGGATGGCACAAGGAGCGCACCATAGTGAGGCTCACCATCGACGGCAACAAATTCAAAGACTGCGAAGTGATAACTCTGGCATAAACTGGCTGAAAACACAGCCGGATAATCTATATCTAGAAAAAACTAGAAAAGCTAGAAAGTCTAGAAAGTCTAGAAAGTCTAGAAAAGCTAGAAAAGCTAGAAGGTCTAGAAGAACTAGAAAATCCAGCCCACTCAAAGAAAAAAAAACAAAAAAAAACATAACATGAAAACCTATTTAGTAACAGGAGCTGCCGGTTTCATCGGCGCCAACTACATCAAGTATCTGCTTCACCGCAAATACAAGAATGAAGAAATAAAGGTGATAGTGCTCGACCTGCTTACATACGCAGGAAATCTCGGAACTATAAAGGATGACATCGACAACGACAGTTGCATCTTCGTGCGCGGCGACATCCGCGACCGCGAACTTGCCGACAGGCTCTTCACTGAATACGATATAGACTATGTGGTGAACTTCGCTGCCGAGAGCCATGTGGACCGCTCTATCGAGAACCCGCAGCTCTTCCTCGAAACAAACATCTTAGGCACGCAGAACCTGCTCGACGCGGCACGCCGTGCTTGGGTGACGGGAAAGGATGCCACAGGATACCCCACCTGGAAGACTGGCAAGCGCTACCATCAGGTGAGCACCGACGAGGTGTATGGTTCGCTTGGCAAAGACGGATTCTTCACCGAGAAGACGCCTCTCTGTCCTCACAGCCCCTACAGTGCTTCTAAGACAAGTGCCGACATGATAGTGATGGCATACCACGACACCTACCACATGCCGACCTCTATCACAAGATGCTCCAACAACTACGGACCATACCACTTCCCTGAAAAGCTCATTCCGCTGATCATCAACAACATCCTGGAGGGAAAGAAACTCCCGGTATATGGAAAGGGCGACAACGTACGCGACTGGCTCTACGTTGAAGACCACTGCAAGGCAATCGACCTCGTGGTGCGCCAGGGACGCGAAGGTGAGGTATATAATGTGGGCGGCCACAACGAGATGACAAACATCAACATCGTGAAACTCACCATCAAGACCATCCACGACATGATGGCTGCCGACAAAAAACTGCGCAACATCCTGAAGAAACAGGTGAAGGACGCCAACGGCGACATCGACATCAGCTGGATAAACGACGAACTCATCACATTCGTTGCCGACAGACTGGGCCACGACCAGCGCTACGCCATCGACCCTACCAAGATAAAGGAGGAACTGGGATGGTATCCTGAGACGATGTTTGCCGACGGCATCGTAAAGACCATCAAATGGAACCTCGAACACCAGGACTGGATTGCCGAAGTGACAAGCGGCGACTACCAGAAATATTACGAACAGATGTACGGCAACAGATAAGCCGACCGGTAACAACGACGACTGACAAACGTTCTGTCATAAAGACGAAGAACCAATGCACTGTCATAACATCACCGCATAATGGCGACCGGTCACAACAACCGGACGGCAAGACGGCTACAAAAGAAGGGGAAAGGAAAGGACATGACTGACAATCCCCGAAAATTTCACACAAACCCAAAGAAGATAAAGAAAATGAAGAAGATACTATTATTAGGATCCGGAGAACTTGGAAAAGAGTTTGTAATCGCAGCAAAACGTGCAGGACAGTATGTCATAGCCTGCGACCGCTATCCTAATGCCCCTGCCATGCAGGTGGCAGACGAAGCAGAAGTGTTCAACATGCTCGACGGCAAAGCCCTCGACAACGTAGTGGACAGACACAAACCGGATATCATCGTGCCTGAGATAGAAGCGATACGCACTGAGAGACTCTTCGACTATGAGAGCAATGGCATACAGGTGGTGCCGAGCGCCAAGGCTGTGAACTACACCATGAACCGCAAGGCTATCCGCGACCTAGCAGCCAAAGAACTGGGACTGCGCACGGCGAAGTATTTCTACGCCAAGACTCTCGACGAACTGAAGGCTCACTCAAAGGAAATCGGTTTCCCATGCGTAGTAAAGCCGCTGATGTCGTCGTCTGGCCACGGACAAAGCATCGTGAAGAGCGCCGATGAACTGGAGATGGCTTTCAACGCAGCCATGGAAGGCAGCAGAGGCGACGTGAAGGAGATAATCATCGAGGAGTTCATACATTTCGACAGTGAGTTCACGCTGCTCACCGTGACACAGAAGAACGGTCCCACCCTGTTCTGCCCTCCTATCGGCCACGTGCAGAAAGGCGGCGACTACAGAGAGAGCTGGCAACCGTTCTGTCTGCCTGCCGACGAACTGAAAAAGGCTGAAGACATGGCAGCAAAGGTCACTGCGGCTCTCACCGGCGCCGGCATCTGGGGAGTGGAATTCTTCCTTACGAAACAGGGTGAAGTGATATTCTCCGAACTCTCTCCGCGTCCTCACGACACAGGAATGGTGACCTTGGGACACACCCTGAACCTGAACGAGTTTGAGCTCCACTTCCGTGCCGTAATGGGATTGCCAATACCAGCCATCCATCTGGAGCATGCCGGAGCAAGCGCCGTGGTTCTCGGCAAGGAGGAAACCGACGACGCACCGGCATACAATATGACCGACGCCGTAAGCGAAGACTATACCCGTCTGCGCATCTTCGGCAAAGAGCATCAGCTGGTGGGCAGACGCATGGGTGTAGTGTTGTGTTATGGCGACAAGGACGACGATACTACTCCGCTCCGCGACAAGGCTAAGCGTCTGGCTGCCACAGTGCTCGGAACTGACCCGTATATGGAGAAATAGATGTGGACCTGACTGACCGCCGACAACCCGCTAAGCAAACCTGCCGTTTCCTATAGAAACACAAAATGGACCTTGCCAGATCGTCTGGCTTGCAAACTTGCGAATTCGTCAGCTTGCCTGCTCGTCAACTCGTCAGCTCGTCAACTCGTCAACTAAAAAACATACAATAATGAAAGTTTCTGAAGCAAAGATTATCGACATCCCCAAGATTGAGGACCGCCGCGGAAATCTATCCGTGGTGGAGGAATACAACCAGATACCGTTCAAGATATCGAGGGCATACTGGGTTTACGACGTGCCGGGAGGCGAAAGCCGTGGCGGACACGCACACAAGAAGCTGAAGCAGCTGATAATAGCTCTCAGCGGCAGCTTCACTGTTACCCTCGACGACGGCACGGAGCGCCGCACCTTCCTGCTCAACCACCCATACCAGGGACTGGTGATAGAGACGGGCATCTGGCGAACGCTCGACGATTTCTCTTCTGGAGCCGTATGCCTCGTGCTTGCATCAGAGGTGTATGAACCAGAGGACTATATCTACGACTACGAGGAATTCCTGAAATACAGGGGAGTAAAAGACTGATTAACGTGATATCACACAATGTGTATGAAAATAAGGCTATGTGTATGGAGATAAAGGAACTGTCGGCTGAAGAATACGACAAGACATACCCCTCTGAGTATGTCTACAACAGCGTTGCCTTCTGCGAACTGAACAGAGAGAAGGTGGAACGGATAAGATATCTCTCCATCGGCGATACAAAACCGCGTTTCGGCATCATCCTCGGTGAGCGTGCCGACTCGCTGGCATCGCCTTTCTCTGCTCCATTCGGCGGATTCACACAGCGCGACACGCTGAGACTCGACTATATGAACGAGGCTGCAAGACTGGTTGCCGACTATGCCAGCCGGATGGGAAAGAAACTCATCATCACGCCGCCGGCACTGGTCTACGACACTACGCTGCTGTCGAAATGGACCAACATCCTGTCTTCGCACCTGTCAACGAGGTGGGTGGACCTGAACTATCACTTCGACCTCAGCCGCATGGACGACTACTCCTGCCACATGGAACGCAATGCCAGAAAGAACCTCAACCGTGCCTTGCGGCAGGACTTCAACTTCGTGAAGCTCGACAGCGGCAAGAGGAGCGATGTGGAGCGTGCCTACAACGTTATCCGCCGCAACAGGGAGGAACGCGGCTTTCCGCTCAGAATGACTCTCGAACAGGTGTGGCAGACGGTGAGCAGAGTGGTAAGCGCCGACTTCTTCGTGCTCGAACATAGCGGCAACGACGTGGCTGCGGCTCAAGTGTTCCGGGTTTCCAGAAACATTGCCCAGGTGGTATACTGGGGTGACATAAGAGAATATTCCGCCCTGCGCCCCATGAACATGATCACCTACTGCGTGTTCAAGCATTACCACGACGCCGGACTGCGCATCCTCGACATAGGCATATCCACGGAATGCGGAGTGCCAAATTTCGGTCTCTGCGAATTCAAGGAGAGCATCGGATGCGGGGTGACGCTGAAATACAGTTTCGAAAGCAAACAATAATAATCATCACTTCATTCTCATGATAAAATACTTAGACCTAAAAGACATAACAGCCCAGCATGCTGACGAGATACAGCAGGCAGTTGCCGGCGTGGTGGCTGGCGGATGGTATCTGCACGGCAAGGAGACTGAACGGTTTGAAAACGACTATGCCCGATATATCGGCACCAGTCACGCCATAGGCTGCGGCAACGGACTCGACGCGCTGACGCTGATATTCCGTGCATACAAAGAAATGGGAGTGATGAATGACGGCGACGAAGTGATAGTGCCTGCCAACACCTTTGTGGCATCCATCCTCGCCATAACGGAGAATGGTCTGAAGGCGGTGCTCGTGGAACCGCGCCTCGACACTCTGCAGATTGACGACTCGCTGATAGAACAAGCCATAACACCGCGCACCAAGGCGATAATGATAGTGCATCTCTACGGCAGATGTGCCTATACCGACCGCATCGGTGACATCTGCCGCAAGCATCACCTGAAACTGATAGAAGACAATGCCCAAGCTCACGGATGCCTGTTTCGGGAGACTGCCACCGACAATCCCCTCTACGGCAGACGCACGGGAGGTCTGGGCGATGCCGCAGGCCACAGTTTCTATCCGGGCAAGAATCTCGGAGCGCTGGGCGATGCGGGAGCCGTAACCTGCAACGACGACATGCTGGCGGAGATGATACGGTCGCTTGGCAACTATGGTTCGTCACGCAAATACGTGTTCGACCACTGTGGCCGCAACTCCCGGTTAGACGAGGTGCAGGCTGCCGTGCTCGACGTGAAGCTGCGCCATCTCGACACCGACAACGGGCGGCGCCGCCAAGTGGCGCTCCGGTTGATTGAGGGCATAAACAATCCTCTGGTAAGAGTGCCTTCACCGGATTTCCATTCCAACAGCGTCTTCCACATCTTCCCCATCCTATCCGAAAAGCGCGACGCCTTGCAGGAATATCTACTCAGCAACGGCGTGCAGACGATGATACACTACCCCATTCCGCCCCACCGGCAGAATTGCTATGCCTCGCCGGCATCTGCAGATGATGCAGGGGTGACAAATCATAATGCAGGGATGACGGCTGATAATGCAGGGATAACAACTGATGCTGTCGGACTGAAGGCTGACTGCAAGGGCTGTCTGGCTTTGCCCGACGGCGGACTGCCCGTCACGGAACTAATCCACAACGAGGAACTGAGTCTGCCCTGCAACCAGACCATGACTGAAGACGATGTGGAGAGAATAATACGGTTGATAAACGATTTCCGTGTCTGACCTCACCGGCGGCAAGACAAGGCCATACACCATACCACTCAGTGGCAATACAAAACAACCCGCCTTTTTATCCGGCGGCAAAAAAATAAAAAATGTAACACTATAATCCACCATATCAGTAACACCATATCAGTAATATCATATCTGTAACACCCTAATCCATCATATCATGATAAATCTGTCATCACACAAGGCCTTCTCCATCTATCTGCTCTTTGCGGCACTGTTTCTGGGAGTGCAGATGTTCCAAGGTCTCTCCTATCTCGACATCGGAATGTATATGTCGGGATACCAGCATTTCACGAGCGACCCATACGCTTCATACTTCCTCGGACAGTGGATTCTCACCTACGACGTAACATCGGCTCTCTGCAAACTATTCTCCATCAACTCTTTCCTGGGGCTCAGGTTGCTGCATCTGGTTTATGTGCTTATCACCCAGACCGTGGTGTATCTATATCTGCGGCAATACATATCCACAAGGAGCATCATCACCGGACTGCTCATCGCCACGCTTGCCCACTACGGCAGCTACACGGAGATAAACTATAACGACTATTCTGCCCTGCTGCTCCTGTTCAGCATCCTATGCTATCATGGCGGAGCCGACAGAGACAACCAGTGGATAATAATGATGGGCGGTGTGCTGGCTGGAGTGGCGGTATATTTCCGCATCGTCAACATCACATACATCTGTCTCCCTCTCTGCGCCATGCTCATATCCAAGAAATGGAACAACGGACACAGTCCGTCAAACGGCGCCACATTCTTCTATATCGGTATGTGCTTCGGCGGACTGCTGGGATATGTCGTGCTGCTCTGCCAAGGTCTCGACAACGTGTTCGCACTGACCTTCAACGACATCGCCGGCATCTCCTCCGACAAGAGCGACACCCACGGCATGCTCTACGTGATGCGAAGCATGTACGACCTCTACACCGAGGTGGTGGCTAATGCCGGATACATCATGCTGTTCTGGATTATCACCGTGGCCGGAATGAAGCAGACCAGAAGGATAATGAGGATAACGCTGGTTGCTGTAGCCATAGTGCTCACGCTCGTGATGATGAACTTCTCGTTCTTCCCCTCAAACATCACCATGGCTCTATGTCTGATAGGCGGCGTGGGGGTGTTCTTCATCCGTGGCGTATACCCTCCGCTCGCCCATCTCGTGATGATCAGCCTGTTCCTGCCATTCGTGATGCCGGTGGGAAGCAATGCCGAACCGTCGTTCTATGGCAAGGAGACGTGTTTCCTCACCCTGCCCCTCGTGATATATGTATTGTTTGAGGAACTGATGCCCAAGAAGGAACAGCTGGAGAGACGTGCCGCCATGTGCATGATAGGGGTGCTGGGTGCCGGACTGCTGTTCTTCAACCTCACCCACAAGCAGATGGAAGAGGGCAACCGCATAGCATGCCGCTACACCGTGGACAGTCCGCTGACCCGTGGCATCCTCACCACAAAGGAGAACGCCGACATGTATAACTATCTCATCCGGGAGGTGAAACCCCACATCCGCCAGGGCAGCTATATGATATGCTCGTTCTCGCTGCCTGCCGTTTCGATATTGGATTGCAAGCCGTGGGCGGTGTACTCCACGGTATACAGCACCGACCGCATGAACGACCGCTACATCAAAGTGGCATGGAAGCATACCAAAGAACTGCCATACGTGCTGCTCGACGAGGAGAATCTCCCGGATGGCTACAAGCACCTCATGGAGGAACTCTCGCTCATAAGGAAATACCAGAAGATATGGACCGACGGCAAATATTCGCTATACTACAGCAAGCCTTATCCGGGACCTGAAAGACCGAAGATCACCGACGTAGATCCATACAGGCATCATCCTTGATGAAAATCCATAATAACAACTCTGCATATCATGACACCAAAGGAAAAGAGAAACGCATTGCTCGCCGAAAAGCTGGTGGGCAACCTGAAGCAGCGACACTACGACGCCTTCTACTGCCCCACGGCACAGGAGGCTGTGGAGAAGATTACCGGGATGATTCCCGAAGGAAGCTCCGTGACATGGGGCGGATCGATGACTATCCGCGACATGGGACTCACCAGGGCGCTACACAACAAGGAGAGGCTCGACATCTGGGACCGCGACCTGGCGCCAGACCGCGAGGCGGCACAGGAAATCTACCGCCGCGCCTTCTATGCCGACTACTATCTGTCGAGCGTCAACGCCATGTCGGAAGACGGCGAGATAGTGAACATCGACGGCAACGGCAACCGTGTGGCGGCTATAACATTCGGTCCGAAACACGTGATTCTCGTGGTGGGCATCAACAAGGTGGCGCAGAACCTGGAGGCTGCCATATCGCGCGCCCGCAGTCTGGCGGCACCTGTAAACATGATGCGCTTCGCCGACCTCAACACGCCATGCAAACACGACGGCACGTGTCACGACTGCAAATCGCCTGACTCCATCTGCAACTACATACAGATAATGCGGAACTCGCATCCCGCAGGCAGACATATCGTAGTGATAGTAGGCGAAGAACTGGGATATTGAATCTTTTAAAACATGAAATAAGAACTTATGCAACAATACTTGAACCTCCTCGACCGCATCCTGACAGAGGGCACGAAGAAGACCGACCGCACGGGAACGGGAACAATAAGCATCTTCGGCAATCAGATGCGTTTCGACATGAGCAAGGGATTCCCGCTGCTCACCACCAAGAAACTACACCTCAAGTCGATAATCTACGAACTGCTGTGGTTTCTGCAAGGCGACACCAACGTGAAATATCTGCAAGACCACGGTGTGCGCATCTGGAACGAATGGGCTGACGAAAACGGCGAACTGGGTCCTATCTACGGACATCAGTGGCGCTCGTGGCCGGGACACAACGGTGAACCGATTGACCAGATAAAGAAGGTGGTGGAACAGATAAAAAACACGCCTGACTCCCGACGGATGATAGTGAGCGCATGGAACGTGGCCGACATCGACGACATGAAACTGCCGCCTTGCCACTGCTTCTTCCAGTTTTATGTTGCCGACGGCAAACTCTCGCTGCAGCTATACCAGCGCAGCGCCGACACATTCCTCGGAGTGCCGTTCAACATCGCCTCTTATGCACTGCTGCTGCTCATGGTGGCACAGGTGACAGGACTCGAGCCGGGCGACTTCATCCATACCACCGGCGACACTCACCTCTATCTCAACCACATCGAACAGGCAAGGCTGCAGCTGACCCGCACTCCGAGACCTCTGCCCCAGATGAAGCTGAACCCTGATGTGAAAGACCTGTTCAGCTTCAAATACGAAGACTTCCAGCTCGAAGGCTACGACCCATGGCCACATATCGCAGCAAAGGTGAGCGTATAGGGCAGTCTGCTTTTCACTGAACCCAAATCACTCATTTGGGTTTAAGATAAAAAATGGACAGCATGCGTGCCCACATAGGGCAAGCACCTTGCCCCAGTTGAGAAAGCACCTTGCCCCAGTTAGGCACGCGTCTTGCCCATTTTTTATATAATTGCATAGTCAACCACAGGCTCAAGCAAGTATTTGCAGATAGAATATCGCCTGAAGTTCAAACTGCCATTTTGAATTTTAGCTCAAAAGTTATAAATTATATTTTGAAAAACGCTCATTCCCTTTCTAAAAACGACAAATTTGGATTATAGTGCAGATATGCGTATGGGCACGATAGAAATCAGAAGAAGGAGAATGATTTATTTTTGAATTACCTGACAGAGATAAAAAATCAAAAGGAAACAGCATTTTCTGATTATAAACTATTGCAGGTTACTTCAAAAAAATATATCTTTGCACGGTTTAGCAAACAGCGTCGGTCATTGTCAACCGATGGTTTTATGGTACAATAATCCCCACATGGAAGTAACGGGAAAAGACATCATAAAGGAATAAGAAAACAAACGAAAGAATATAACATAACAATTATCCACAAACATCATAACAAAATATGGCACATCATAATTTAGATTCTTTGGACAAGAAGATTCTCAAACTCATCGCGGAAGACGCAAGAATGCCGTTCCTCGAGGTGGCAAGAGTCTGCAACGTGAGCGGAGCCGCTATTCACCAGCGCATTCAGAAACTCAGCAACCAAGGCGTGCTGAAGGGTTCGAAATTCAACATCGACCCTGAGAAAATAGGATATGAGACGTGTGCCTTCATCGGCATCAACCTGAAGCATCCGGAGAACTTCGACGAAGTGGTGGAGAAGCTGAAACGCATTCCGGAAATCGTGGAATGCCACTACACCACCGGTGACTACGATATGTTCATGAAGATATACGCCCTGAACAACCATCATCTGCTCAACATCATCCATGACAACCTGCAGCCGCTCGGATTGTCGCGCAGCGAGACCATCATCTCGTTCAACTCGGCTTTCTGCCGCCAGCTGCCTATCATCGACACTCCAGTAGACGACGATGACGACGACGATGACATGAACGAGGAATAAACACGCACATATATTATACCCAATCGGTCATCAGAGGACCGCTTGATGTAGTACTAACGAATGAGTCTCAGCCATATTCTGGATTATGACTGAGACTCATTCATTTTTTTCGTCTTACTAATCTTTGTTCATCCTGGTTCCGATGAACGTCACCTTCAGGGCGTTTGCCCGTCGCAGCGCCTGCTTCACCTCCATCACGGTCTTCATGTCTACATCCTTGTCGGCAGAGAGCGCCACGGTCATCTCCTGGGCCTCGTCGGGCGACATGCCGGAGCGCGACTCCGCGAGATAGTCCACGAGCTGGTCTATTGCCACCACCTTGCTGTCCACCTGTATGCGGTAGCCCTCCTGCCTGCCGTCTACAGGCTTTCCGATATACACATGGGTCACGCCAGACTTCATCTTCGTGAGCTGTCTGCCCTCAGGCACACGATATCTCACCTTCACCTCGTCTTGTCGCATGTGGGTGACGATGATGAAGAAGAACAGCACCGTGAAGATAAGGTCGGGCAGCGATGCCGTGTTCAGTTCCGGCACGCTGCGGCGTTTGCGTATAAACATATTCTGTCGTCTCCTATTCTGTTTTTAATTCCTCAAATCGGTCATCAGCCAGGTTGGGGGTTATTCTTTGTCTGCCGCATCCTGACCGCTCTCCTCGTTCAGGTTTTCCATCACACGCTGCGGATAGAGCTTGTCTATCTTCTTGCGCTCATACTGTTCACATTCCGCATACCGCTTGTGGTAGATGCCCATCGCGGCAGTGTTTCGGATTGAGGTGTATGCCGAGCTTACGGCATCCTGAACGTGGAAATAATCATCGTATTTGGATGTGGGGAGCATTTTGATGCTCACTACGTGTGTGGCGCGGTCGGGACAGCCGGCAACGAATTTCTCCACCATTCCCTGCAGGCGCCTCACGTCGACAGACTTGCCGTCTACTCTCACGTCGCCCTCGCCCCAGATGCTGATATCCATCACGTTGCGGCGGTCCATCTCCGTCACCTCCTCCGTCTTCGCCTTGTCTTCGGGCGGCAGCTGCTTGAAGACGCCCTTGGTGGAATCCATCGACGAGATGACGAGGAAGAAGACGAGCAGGATGAACGAGATGTCGGCGGTGGAAGTGGTGTTCAGCCCCGGCACCTCACGCTTGCCGCGTCGGAAATTCATTGAAAACCTTTTCTGTCTTATCACTTTTCCTCCTTTTTCCTGTTTTTCCTCCTCATTGCCGATCCGCCTACCGACACCGCCACTGCCACTACGGCAGCGAGGAGCATGGCGAATACGGTGTATATGAACATGTCGGCAACCTTGAGCCACATGGCATCGCTGAAGGTCTTGCCGTTTACGGACAGCGGATCTGCCGACCCTGCCACGTATGCCAGCACGAGCATTGCCACGAACGCCATTGCCGACCAGCGCTTTATCCTTGCCACGGGGATGCCGTTGACCACCTTCTCGGCAGACCGGATTTTCGCCGCTTTATACAGCGAGAAGACCAGCACTCCCACAGCCCCCACCACCATCAGATAGATGAAAATGAGCACGATGTCGGTGAGCAGCGGAGCATTGTAGTCGGGGTCGAACACGTATGGCATATCGTAGCCCACGAGATAGAAAAGCGCGAAGACCACAGCCGTCACGCCTATCATGGCATAGAGCAGACGGGTGGACATCTGCCATGCCTTGAGCTTTCTCTTTTTCATACCCATAGCGTTATTGTCTTGTTTTTCTTTCTGCTGCATGTCAGCCTTTCTGGTTCTTGTATTTGCCGATGGAGTCGAGGAGCTTTATCGCCGACTCCTCCATATCGGCAGTGATATGGTCTATCTTGGAAACGATGTAGTTGTAGAACACCTGGAGCACGAGCGCCGCGATGATTCCGAAGATGGTGGTGATGAGCGCCACCTTCATTCCCGATGCCACGATGGTAGGACTGATGTCGCCGGCGTCTTGTATCTGCTCGAATGCCATCACCATTCCTATCACGGTGCCGAGGAATCCGAGCGACGGTGCGATGGCGATGAAGAGTTTTATCCATGAGCATCCCTTCTCCATGTTTGCAGCCTCAACGGAACCGTAGCTTGATATGCCCCGCTCGATATTGTCTATCGGTTCGGCGATGCGGGCGAGCGCCTTGCGGCAGATGGATGCCACGGGACCACGCTCCTGCTCACACATCTTCTGTGCCGCCTGCAGGTCGCCATTTGAGAGTGCTCCGTCGATGTCTGCCATCATTCTCTTGGCGTCTATCTCACTGAGCGTGAGGAATATTATCCTCTCCACACAGAAGGCGAGTCCGAGCACGAGAGCCAGTGCCACGAGCGACATGAATCCTGCCGAACCCTCAATGAACTTGGTTTTGAGCACCTGATGGAAGCTCAGCGGCTCTTCGTCGTCGATGCCTTCCAGATCGGCAGCCATATCTGCCGTGTCGGTAGCCTCAGCCTGTGTGTCGTCGGCACCGAGACTGTCGGCATGGGCATTGGCGGCAGCTTTCGGTGCGGCGGCAGGTGCTGCTTCTGATGCCTCAGCCGGCGCTGCACCATTTTCATTATCCGCAGCGGTTTTTGATTTCGCGGCAGCCGGTTTTTGTCTTGTCTTTTCCACGGCAGCCGGTTTTGCCGCCGCTGTCGCCTTGTCTTGTGCGGCGGCATCTGCCGGAGCTGCCAAGACGAGACTGATGATAATGAGCATGTTGCCCAATAGTCTTTGCATTTTTTGCATTGCAGTTATGTGTTATGTTTTCTATTCCGTTATGTATGTATTCACACAAGGCAATTCCTGCCTGGTCTGTTCTCCGGGCATGGATGTATCTTCTTTATGCCAGGTATCACAATACGAAGTTCACTGGTATGCAGAAATATGTGAGACATGGTTTGCCCTTGTCCTCGCCGGGCTTCCACTTCGGCATTCTCCTGAGCACCCTCAGTGCTTCGGCGTCGAGCAGCGGGTCTGCCTTATGCACCACCTTCAGCTCCGACACGGTTCCGTCTTTGCCGATGATGAATCCCACCACCACTTTGCCTTGTATCTTCTGGTCGCGCGCCGCCTGCGGGTAGCGCAGGTTGCTGGTTATCCATTTCATGAACTCCACCATTCCGCCGGGGAATTCGGGGAGTTTCTCCACTATGCGGAAGTTGAGCGGATTGTCGTTCATGTCGGTTGCCACGGGAGCCTGTGCCGTTGTCTCGTTGCTGCTGTCGTCGGCAGCCTGTCCGGCGTTGCCCACTCCTTTGCCATCGTCGGCATCTCCGTTCGGCTGGTCCATCTTCGTTGGCATCTCCGTCTGCGGTTGTTCGTCCACCGCCTTTATCTTCTCCGTCACCGCCTTCGGTGTTGTTCCCGGCTTCAGATATGCTATCATGTCTTTCTGTTGCTGCCGCGCCAGCAGTTCCGGGTCGAACGACGGGTCGGAATCTACATCCATGTCGTCAAACATCTGCGGTCCGCCGCTTCTCCATTCCAGTGCCACGAACAGCAGCGTGAGGGCAAAGACGAGTCCGAGCAGAACTCCCGTAGTCCTGTTCGCCGTATAGTCGATATGTATCTTCATCTTTGCCATTATGCGTAATGCGTTAATATATCTTATGCAAAGATAATGCAAACCGAATGCAGAATATCAAGCTTGCTTGAATATTATACTGAGGTGCAGCTTATCTTATGCAAAGATAATGCAAGGCGAGAGCAATATAATCCAAATGTTATTTGAGATTTATTGCCGAGCCGCAGCTTATCTTATGCAAAGATAATCCAATTACTTTTAAACACAAAATTAAAGGAAGTGAAACCTACTTATTTAGTCTTAACCCAACCAAAATCCTCTATTTTTAAAAGCTAAAATCCCTGCAAGCCCTAATGACCGATTTGGGTTGAACCATATACACGAAATTCCCCCCACGGTGTGGGGAACAGTACCCCCTAATGTGGGGTTTCATTCCCCACACCGTGGGGGAAATTCTGACCTATATGATTCGTGATGGCGTTTCGATGATATTCTATGTGAATATCATACATCACATCCCCCTGTTTCGGGTTTCCCAACCATTCTGCCACGAATGCCTACTTGCAGATTTTCCAATCCGAAATCGTCCGGGTCTTGCTGTCGAAACTTATGCCTATTTTAACAAGATGTCTGCCGGATGATTGATATGGTATCATATAGCCACGCTCATCAATCTGACGCAGAGCCTCATCGGCACTTTTGTCTACCTTCAATTCGAAGACATACACCGTGTCAGGCATATACATCACGGCATCTGCCCTACCGACAGCACTCTTCACCTCTGTCTTGATATATATGTTCAAGAAACTGAACATAAGATAGAATATGGTCTGGAAATGCTTCTCCGTATGGTTCTCAAGGTCATATGGGATGGTTGCCATATAGATGCGCATACACTCCAATGCCTTATCTATATCACCGCGGAACACAGCCTTGCAGAAACCAAGGAGGAAAGCATCATTGTCGGTGCGGCGCGGATTCAGATAATGCGGAACCATAGAGAAAAGCAGTCCGTCGCGAACTTCCTTGTTAGGAATGCCAAGGGTGTATTCCTTGAATATCGGGTCATACTTCTTTATAGTGAGATAGCCGCTCTGATAGAGCAGCGGCAATGCATCCGTCATTTCCTCCGGAGAACGGTCGAATGAATCAAGCGTGACATCCTGTTCCTCCAACGACGAGAGATTGACATTGAATCTGTCGAGCTGTTTGAGAAGGAATGTCGGCGTGCCGGAACCGAACCAATAAGACGAAATGTCCTGTCCGTTCAAGGATTTTATCAAACTAAACGGATTGAAAATATCTTCTGATTTTTCACTGAAATGATAACCGTCATAATATTGCCGCAATGCCTCAAGAGTCTTTTCATACGTGAGTTGAAGAGCCTTGGCAAGTCCTTCCACATCGGGCTTCATAACAGTAGTTAGCTCCGTCATGCTAATTCCGCAGATGGCAGAATACTGGTTGAGCATGCTGATATTGTCGAGATTGTTCAACTCGCTGAAGATGCTGAGCTGGGAGAATTTCGTTATTCCCGTGATAAAGACGAACTCAAGGTATGGGTCGAGCATTTTGAGAGGGCTGTAGAAATTCTGCATTATCTTGCGCAGGGTGACAAGATTCTCCTTCTCATGCACTACATCAAGCAAAGGGGCATCATACTCGTCGATGATGACCACGGCTTTCCTGTTTGTCTGCGCATAAGCCTTCCTCACCAGGTCTGCCATCCTCGTATTAGGCTCCCCACCATCGGCAGACAGTCCATATTCCTGCTCATAAGGCTTCAGAAGCCAGTCAAGGTATTTCACAAGCGACTCCGCATCAAAATGTTTTGCACCGCTCATGTCGAAATGAAACACAGGATGGCTCGCCCACTCTTTCTCATATTCTGCAATGGCAAGCCCATTGAACAGTTCTTTATCACCAGCGAAATAAGAATGAAGCGTAGAGGCAAAGAGTGACTTGCCAAACCGCCGGGGACGGTTCAGAAAAACGTATTTCATCTTTTTCCTTCTGAAGTCTGCGATGTAGCCGGTTTTGTCGACATACAGATATTCGCCTTCACGGATATTTCTGAAAGTCTGGATGCCCACAGGATAACAATTCACAATTTCACTCATAACATTCTGCTCTTTTTTGTTTCCGCCGCTAATTTACGAAGTTTTTCCGGCATTTCAAAAAGTTGCCACTATTTTCAATCCCCCCAATGTCAAATATGAGATACAACAGCCCTTTTAGTGATGATGAAATTTTTTCGCCGCCACTTATTTGGACATATTGCATATTATTCTGTTTTTATTCATTACTTTTGCACCTGCCTTCGAAAAATGACACATCATCAAGTCCCAATCGGTCATCAAACCATTTGGGTACAATCAGCAAAACCACACTATGCCAAAAGGATTATTATCATTCAGCAGCCACAACGATATCAACGAAATCAAAACGGAATGGACCGAACTCGACAGGAAAGCGGAGGAAAACGGCGTCAGATACGTTGAATACACATATTATCAGACTTACGAATGGAACGAATTCCTGTTCCACCACACCACCAGGGGCTTCGGCAAGTTTGCCTCTGCGATGCACTACCATCTGGTGAGACTCGACGGCAGACCGTTCGCCATCATACCCACATTGGTGACACGACTGTCGAAGAAGGTGAGGATTCCCTCATGCAGAGTGGCGGGAGTGCTCAACATCAGCTGCCCCTACACAGGGGAGTGGGACGGGGAGATGACGGCTGCCATCGCCGGATATATCGAGACGGCACACAAGGGGATGAAGATCACTTTGCCGACGTGCCCATGGCGGCTCCCTTCGCCGGCGTGATGAAGAGAATTGGCGGTGAACTGAAGGAGCGCACGAGCTATCATGTGCCGCTCGACGGATTTGAAAGCCATGAGGATTATGTGGCATCGCTCAACAAGAACATATACAAGAACATCCGCAAGGCATACAACCACTTGAAAACCGACTCCAAGAGGATGGAACTGAAGGTGTATCGCCGGGGCGGAATGCCCGACGACGGATATATGCGCAGTCTGTGGAAACTCTATCTGAGACGCAAGATGGCTTGGCGCCACCGCAAGACGGGAGCTATGTCTGAAATCGGCATCAGCCTCAAGGCTATGTATGAAACCAGTTCGGGATGCGCCAGCCGCAGTCTGAAGACGCTCGATGCGGCGGAGCTCTACGTGCTGCATATCGATGACCAGCCGGCGGCATTCATGATAGTATATCGCCACCGCAACCATCTGCTCATGCCGAAACTCGCCATCGACACTTCTTTCAGCCGCTATTCTCCCGGCATCCTGCTCATACTCGAGGCTACGAAGAGATGGATAGACGAGGGAGTGGCAGACTTCGACATGTGTCGCGGCGACGAGAGATACAAAAAGGAGATGGGCGGACAGAACGAACCGCTTTGCCGCATCGACAAGAGGCTGTAGGACAAGACCTCTCTTCTGAAAGACAAATCAAGTTATTATGATCCATTGGTGATAAAGTCGCTCTTTTGAAAGACAAAAACCGGACAAGCCCTAAAGCCCTGTTAGGGATAATAAAAACAAAAAAATCGCTCAAACATTATGCTTTGAACAATATGGTTTTCAAGACATAATGTTTGAGCGATTCTGTTTTCTGTGCTTTTTCACACCCAGATATTCTATTCTATCGTCAGCTTCTCAAAGAGCATCCTGTCGATGCCGTCGCCCGTGAGAGTAACCTTATAGCTGCCGGCATTGGTCTGCGAACCAGTGGTGATGCTCGTGTTGCGGCGCTTGGTCTTCTTCTCCGGAGTCTTCACGAAGGTGATGTCGTCTTCCTTGTATACCACACCGTTGAGGTCGGTTATCTTCACGTGGAGCGTGCGCTCCTTCTCAGGATTGTAGTAGCGGAATCTCAAGGCATACACCTTTGCCACACCAACGTTGTATTCAAACGTCATCGTTCCCTTGTGCAGGATTCCCTCTGCGGTGATGGCACTGCTGGTCTTCGGCGGCAGCAGACTGTCGGGTGTGGCGGCATAGGTCTCTTTCTCGAAGTCTGCCCACATCGTCTTGCTCTCCTTCTTCGGTTTCTTCTCCACCGGCTTCACGTCGTGGTTTTCGGTCGCCACGGCGATGGCAGAGATGACAGCCTGTCCGGCATTCACCTTCGGGAAGTCGATACGTATCTCCTTGCCCTCGTTGTGAACATTCAGCACCCGCTTGTATGGTCTGCCGTAGCGCGCCTGTGCCCAGAGGTCGAGGTTGCGGATTAGTGTGGTGTCGTTCACCGCCACATCAAAGAGTCGCAAGCCCTCATAATCGGTAGTCGCCGACTCTCCCCTGCCCCACCAAGGCTCGATGAAATAGAGTTCCACGCGATAGTCGCCGGGCTGCGCCGGTATGGTGTAAGACAGACGGTGTCTGCCGAATCGCGAACTGCGGAAGAGCGGCGATGCGAACATCAGCGGATTATACGTCTGGCTCGCCTGATAGGGACTTGTCTCCTTCTTGAACCCGTCGCCCCACGATGATGACCAGCTGCTGTTGTCCTGCTGCCAGGTCAGTCCGTAGCTGTCCACATAGTCGTCGCCGCCACAGTTTATGCGCGCTATGTAGTTGTATCCGTTGGCAGGCTTTATGATATCCTCGTTCCATGCGTTATACGAAGGCATGGCGAGAGAGTCGCAGCTCACCAGGCGGTCTTTGCAGTATCCGCATGCCACGAGGGCGTCGCCGCCCGCCTTCACTCCATAGAAGCGGAAGAGCGTGGTGTTGCCCTTGATGTCGCGCTCCTTGGTCTGGCTCCACTGTCCGCAGCTCAGCGTCACACGGTCGCAGTTGCTGTAAACCCTGACGCTGTCGAGAGTTGCCTTTGCCATGCTGTCGCCCTCCTCTTTCTTTCCGCCGATGCTGTCGGCATGTATCGCCGGCACGATATACACCAGCGGTTCCTTGTCGGCAGACACGTAGTGCGACTTATACATATAGAATGCGTCGCCCGGCTGCTCCCATGTGGATATCAGTCCCTTGTGGTTGAATGGTCCCACCTTGTCTATCATCCTGAAGCCCTCCTCCGGCTGTCGGCGTCCGGGATTGTCGTGGCTCTGCAGGGTCCAGAGGAACTGTCCGCACACACTGTCCTTCACGCTCTCTGCCAGCTGCACCTTGCGCTCCAGTATGTCACACTGCTTCTCCTCAGTGTAGCGTTCTCCCGAGTGGTTGCCCAGTGTGCGCCACGCTCCGTATTCTCCGTTGAGGAGCTGGTCGTCGCGCGAGAGTTCCTTGGCGTAGTCTTCGAGCTTTCCGCCATACGTGCCGCTCCAGTTCTGCACCACGTTCCAGTCTGTCCCCTCGCCTCCGTTGCAGGTGGTCACGAGGCGCTGCGTTCCGCATGTGGGGTCGAGGCGGCGTATGATGTCGGAGCATTCCTTGGCGAATTCCGCCGGTATGGTGCTCTCGTTCTGCAGTCCCCACAGGATTACCGACGGAGAGTTGCGGCGCTCCTTCACCCATTGTATGAGGTGGCGCTTGAAGCTCTCCTTGAACTGTGGCGTGTCATACCATATATGTGCCGAGAACTGCGGCCACCACAGTATGCCGTTCTCGTCGATTATCTTCTTGTAGAGCAGGTTGTGGGGCTGGTGTGCGTCGCGGAAGGCGTTGAAGCCCGTGGTCATCACCTCCTTCATCCTCGCCTCTATCTGCTCGTCGCTGAAGGCGTGGCTCTGTCCGAACAGGTGTTCATACTCACACACGCCGTTGATGAATTCCGGTTTGCCGTTGAGATAGAAGCGCTTATCGCCGTCGCCTCTCGTCAGCGGCCATGATATGCTGCGGAATCCGAACGGCGTCAGCAGGTCGTCGGTAGCCTTTCCGCCTCGCTTTATCATGGTGTTGAGGTTGTAGAGATACGGCTTCTCCATCGTCCAGCGCCGCGGATTCTGTATCGCTGCCTGCTGGCGCACGGTCTTCATCTCTCCCGGCAGCAGCGTCACCTCGTCGGTCAGGCGCAGGGTCTGCTTGCCGCTCTTCTCCGAGAGCTTGTTTATCAACTGGAAGGTGGTTGCCTCCTCTCCATAGTTCTTCACCTCGGTGTCGACGAAGATACTGTCGCATGCCTGGTTCGACCACACATGCACTCCGAACGGCTCTATGCGCACCTTGTCGGTAATCTCCATCACCACCGGACGGAAGATGCCGAAGGGCTGCGATCCCTCACTGAATCCCCATTCCGAACTGCATCCGCCGCACACCCACGGCATGTCGGTGATACCTTTGGGATGCGACACGCGCACCTCAAGACTGTTCTCCTTTCCCCTCGCCACGCTCTGCGTGATGTCTATCGTCTCGGTGGTACGTCCGATGTCGTAGGTGCCGAGTTTCTTGCCGTTGAGCAGTATGTCGCAATATGTGCCCACTCCCTCGAATCTCAGGAAATACACCTTGCCTTCCATATCGGGAGCTGTGAACGATTTGCGGAACACCGCCTTGCCGTGCAGGTTGCCGTGTTCCTTCTGCAGCGCTCCGTAATAGTCGTCGAGGTTGAAGGGTATGTCTTTGGTGAAGGTCTCTCCACCGAAGGTTATCTGCCAGCTGTCGTTCAGACCCACGGTGGTGCGTTTGCCCACTGGGTCCGGCGTCGGGAATGAGATTTCGCTCTTTCCCATCGGACGGCTCGTAGCCACGGCGATGCCCCGCTGTCCGCTGTTGTTCACGGCGCAATAGAAATGATATACCACTCCGTCGTGTTCCACCACATAGCTCTTGTGGGCGAACATCTCGTCGTATGGTTTCGACGGCACGATGAGGTCGGCTCCCTGCCAGTCATACCAGTGTATCATGTCGCGGCTTGCGGCGAAGGTGTTGTAGGCGTTGTATTCGCGGGTGGGGTTGAAGGCAGAGAAATAGAACATCACGTAGATGTTTCCCATCTTCACTATCTGCGCGTCGCCTGTTATAGTGCCGTCGGTGTCGTGGGCAAAGATGGGGTTCGCCTTGTAGCGTGTCCATTTCTTCATGTCGTGTGAGAAAGCCACTCCGATGCGCTCGCCTTTGGGATGTGTGGCGTTTTTTCCTCCGGCGTTGTAATACATCATGAAGGGATAGCCGAAGAGTTTCTTGTCCACACGATACACCGTGCTCTTATACTGTGTCATGTATTCCCACCACTGGGCGTTCTTGTCTTTGTAAGACATCACCGGCTTGCCTGCCGTCTCCCATGGGTGAGCCTTCGTCACGTCGAGCTTCGTCGACGCCAGTCCGATGCTCAGCGGAGCGTTCACCGCCTCATAGCCGGTGCCCTCTCCTCCGATGTATGTCATCCAGTAGCGTCCCTTGTACCGCTCTATCTCATAGGAGCCGCCCCAGGTGTAGTCTACGAGCGCCGGGAATCCTCCGCGCTGGTTTCTGTCCCATTCGTCGCCGCTTCCGTATTCGAGCACTCTGCCGAGTGTCTGCCAGTGGAGCAGGTCGCCGCTGGTGGCAATCCATGTCTCGTAGCCTCTGCCGTCGGTGCCGCCTTTGCCGTTGTAGCACACGTAGGTCATAAACCACTTGCCGTCCTTGCGGAACACCGTCGGACAGTCTATCTTGTGGCCGTTGTCGGCCGGTGCCACCACCATTCCGTATTTGTATGGCGTCTTCACGGTCTCGTAGATGCGCTGCATCTCCTGCTGCGTCACTGCCGCCGCTCTGGCTGCCGTGCGGTGCTTGCCGCGGCGCTGGGCTACTGCGCTGACTGTGAGCAGGAGGCAGAGGGATATTATAAGATATATTCGTTTCATAATCCGTTTTGAATTCTATATTTGCCTGATTGCCGTTTGGGGGTTACAATGGCCGTTTGTCGGGGTTACATGAACAGCCAGTCCACTTCCGTTCCTGCGCCGTTGAGTTTGGCGTCGCGTATCTTCAGCTCGCTGTCAGTGAATCCTGCCACCATTATTATTCCCTTGGGCAGGTTTATCACATGGTGGCCGGCAGGGAAGCTGTAGGCGTGGATGTTGGCTATCGGCATTGTGGTCATTATCAGTGCGTTGCTTATCACTGGCTCTGCCTGTCCGTATTCGTTTCCGGTAGCGTCGGTTTCGAGCTTCGGCGGACGGGCGAATTTTGTCTGGTCGTCAACGAAGAATCCCACGAGGAGTTTCACTGGCTTCGTGGCGGTGAACTCCACCGAGATGCCCTTGATGCGTGCCGTGTCGCGGTTGAGCACCAGTGCCTTCATTCCCTGCAGTTCTGTTGCCAGCGTGTCCACAGCCTCATCGCGACCGGCAAAGAGACGTGCGCCCTTCTTCAGCGTCACCACGGGGTAGTCGCTCAGGAGCGTCACTTCGCCCTTCTTAGCGTTGCCCTTGCCCGTCAGCGCATCATTCAGCTTGGCGATGTTCTCGCGGCGTGTGGCTGTCTTGTCGGTGGATGTGAGACTGGCGATGTTCTTCTTCAGGTTGTCGAGTTCCTGCTGATACACGGGCATCATCTCCTGCCATGTGCTGTATTTTCCTCCGTCGCCTCCCACTGGGATGCGGCGCTGCGAGGTGAGCATGCTGTTGGCGTTGTAGTATGTGTCCCGGGTCTTGTCCACGAGTGCCATATAGCAGCTGTCGCTCTGTTCGAGGAGCGGCACGGCTTTCTTGAGATAGCCGGCGTCTTTCGTCCATTTGTAGTTGAGCACCTGCTCGGCGGCAAGCACCTTGTAGCGGAACGAACGGGCGAAGTCGCTGTAGCAGTCGATGTCGTTGGCGAGTCTGAGGAATTCGTCCCTGTTCTTCGTCACGCTTGCCGCGAGTCCCTTCAGCGCCTCCTGTGCCTTTTCGCCGTGTGCCACACACTGGTCAACGATGTCGAGGGGCAGTTCTCCCACATGTTTCTCGTGCTTCCATTCCTTCTCCACATATTCTATGAGTTTCTCGCCCGTAGGTCCGCAGCTCTCATAGAATCCCGGATAGATGGTGTATTTGTATGGGTTGACGAGCTGGCTCATCTTCATTCCGAGCAGCAGACACTGGCGGTTGCCCTCTGTGATGCCGAAGCGTCGCAGCAGCTTGGGTGCTATCTCTCCGCTCTGGTCATACGCCTCTATGATGCGGCCGGCGGTCAGCGTGTCGGTGCCGTAGTATTCTGCCAGGGTCTTCTTCCAGAATGTCTTGTCTTCTCCGCGGTGGCAGTTCCATGAGTATCGTCCCCATGCCTGATACCACATCCAGTCGCGGTCTATCTGCAGCTCCCTCTTTCCGTCGGGCAGCTTGTCGGCGGTATATGGCCAGTCCCAGTAGTTTGCCTGCGGATAGAGATGTAGTCCGTTGGCGTGGTGCACGTTGTGCATCGCCTGCACGGTTTTCTCTATGAACGTCGGTGAGCTCCACCGCCACGGTTCGAGGTTGGCGAGGATATGCACATTGCTGATATGCACGGGTGCTGCGGCGGCGAGCTGGCGGTGGGTCTCAGCCCATGGTCCTTGCGGCTGATAGGTGGTGAGCGACTCGCCGGTGTATTTGCTCATCGTATAGATGTTCTTGTATAGCGGCAGCGCCTCGTGTAGCACTCGCGGTCCGTCGGTGTCGTGTGATCTCAGGATGATTGGCGGTTCGTCGGTGCGTCCCGAAGCCTTCAGTCCGTCTTTGATGCCGGGAATGATGGTCTCGTTCATCCATTTTATGTCGTTGTCGACTCCCGACATCGCCTCTCCCAGACACACCAGGAAGCCCACATTGGGATAGTTCTCTATGAATGCCGCTATGCTCTTGCGTGTGTAGTCGGCGATGAGCGGTGTGATGGGGCGGTTGCGGTCTTGTGTCTTTATGCCGTAGTGGTCGGCGAAAGGTTTCGACACTATGATGTTGTAGAACATCTGTATCACGCGTATGCCTCGCTTGCCTGCCTCCTGGGTGAGGAAGGAGAACATCTCCTGGTTTTTCTTCATCGTGGCGTCGTCCACTTCGGGTGCGAAGGGATAGTCCTTGAGCTTCACGAGCGAGGCGAAGGGGTGGCCGTTCCACAGGAACACGGCGTTCATGTTGTCGGCGGCGAGCATGTCGAGGTATTTCACCCACAGCTCCTTGTCGTAGAACCACGGGAAGTTCTCTGGCGTATATGGGTATTCATATACTTTGTGGCCAGGCAGATACACGGTCTTCTGCAGTCCCACGCATGCTCCGCGGAGCTTCATCTCGGGTGCGTCAACGATGGTGTAGGGTATTTCGAGGGAGTTGTTCATCCTGAAATATTCCACGAGGCGGTTGGCGCCGTAGATGGCTCCCGAGGCATCGTTGCCGATGATGCTGATTTTCTTTCCCTTGCGCTGCAGCGAGAATCCTTCTGCCGGTTTTCCCACGGTGTCGCCGGCTATTCCGATGCTTATGCTATAGCCTTTGGGCATAGCCTTTATGTTGTTGGCGATGAGGGCAGCGGCATAGTCGGTCTGTGGCGACTGTGTCGTTGTCTTCACCAATGTGTCGTTGTGTCCGCATGAGGCGAATGCCACAGCGGCAGCGAATGCTAATATCGTTTTGCTTATCATATCTGTTTTAGTTGGGTGTGGCACGTGTGTCACGTTACCAGATTGTCCTTTGTTCAAAATTGTCGTTCTCTCCCGATTTCCGCAGAAGGCGGCTTTTCCTCCATAGCCGTCCTCAGAAACGGTCTATGCGGAGCTCCTTGCCCACGGGGATGTCGTATCTCTTGTCTCCCATCACGAGTATGCCTTTTCCGCCGTCGCTCTTCACGCTGACGCTGGTGGCATCCATCTTCACTCTGACTTCTCCGAACGGTGTGGGCACACTGCCCTGCATCCGTTTCAGTCCGCCGAGCACGGGGCGCACCTCATATTCCGCATAACCGGGTTTGGTGGGGCTGACGCCGAGAAAATATCTGCCTATGAGATATATCGGACTGGCTCCCCAGGCGTGGCAGAGGCTCTTGCCGTAGGGGCGGCCATACATGGCGAGATGTTCTGCCCCTTCATCGGCGGGATTGTATTTCTCCCAGAAGCTGGTGGCTCCCTCGCCTATCATTCCTCCCCAATAGCCGAGAATCTCGGGCAGCACACGCTCCTGATATCCCATCCGGCACATCGCCTCGAGTTCATAGAAGCGCATATATGGCGTGGTGATGGGTTCGATGTCGGAATTCAGCATCACGGAGCGCATTATCCGGCGCTTGTCATCGTCGTCCACCATATCATATATTATGGCGAACATATTTGGGAATGCCGTGATGTCACGGTTCATCCTACCATCCTCTATGGCGTGCATAAAGGCGCTGCGGCTGTCGTCCCAGAAGGTGGGCTTGAGCTTTGACTTGAGGTCGGCGGCGAGCTTTCCGTAGCGGTCGGCATCCTTGGCATATTCAGCGGTGGTGATGCTGCCTTGCGGAGGGTTCTGCAACGGGTTGTCGCGGAGCACCTCGGCACAGGTGTGCATGGTCTGGAATGCCTTGCAGAGCAGTATCTGTTCGAAACAGAGTGTGCCGCGCTTGTGCATCGGGAAGTCCACCCAGTCAACGAATATCCAGTCGTCTTCCTTTCCCTCTGCCATCCCCTCGGGATTGAGTCTGCCGATGACATACTGCATGAGGGTCTGCATCCTGGGGTATATCTCTCTGACGAAACGGATGTCGCCGGTGTACTGATAGAAATCGAGCACCGACTTGAACCAATAGAACGTGTAGTCCATGATGGTGTTGACATGTGCCGTAACGGGGTCTTTGCCTCTGAGCTGACGGATGGTGCGGCGCACGCAGTCGGTGTCGAAGCGCAGATAGTAGTTCATGAGATACGACTGTATGGCGTCGCCCGACCATGTCCAGCGGTCGCGCTTTATGCCATCCACGAAGAACTCGCGTGTGGTGAGGTCCATGGTATATGCCGCCACCTGCCATATCTTGTTGAGCCGGCGGTCGTCGCATCTGAACGAACCGCTCTTCTTGTGGCTGAACGCCGAATATTCATAGTCCATCGCCACATCAGAGAATGTTATCATCCCCTTTGCCTCCACCATCACGTAGCGGAACGCCTTGCTGTCGTCGAGCACTATCTCCACCTCTTCGTCGGCAAACCTGTTGGCGCGGAGGTCCAGGCGGTCGAGGGTTTCGCAGCGCTCGGTGTCGAGGGCTTCCTCAAGGCTCTCGCCATAGTATATGTTCAATATGCCCTTGCCTGTCACGCCCTTGAGCCTGACATAGCCGAAGGTTTCGAGTCCGAAATCAAACAACCATTTGTTCTTGCCCGTCTGCTTTTCGCCAACAGGCTGCATCTCCGTTCTCTCCAGACTGTATGACGAGGGCGGGGTGTCGATATTGTCGAAGGTCCACGACGCGGCGGGTACGTAGATTCCCGAACCGTGGGCAACGCCATTCTCGTCTATCCATATCTTGTCTTCATAGGTGGCGAGCCATGTGTTGCCGCTCTTTATCGTCCTGCCCTTCACGTAGAGGGCTGGCGGCACTGCCTGGTTGTGAACCTTGAAGTTGAGACGGTGGTCGCCTGCCGGCACGGTGAACCTGGCGGGCATGCCGAACTGCAGCTTGCCGTCGAGCATGAAATTGAAATCTCCCTCTGCGGCTATCGTTATCGTCTCTGCCTTGTCGAGGCTCACGGCGGTGGAGAACTCCACTGTGACGTAATGGCTGTCTTGCTTCCAGAACGGCGGAAACATCGCTCCGCGCTCCGTGCGGCGGTTGTTGAACTTGTTGCCGAGCCACACCTCAAAGTCGCCGGGATACCATATCCATGTTGCCTTGTTGTCCATATCGTTGTATTATATTTCTTTTCCGTATCTTTCTTCCGTAATCTGCTCCAGCGACTTGCCGCGGGTCTTGGGGGTCCAGATGGCTCCGATGAGAAGCGACACCACGAGAAGCGCCATCATCAGATAGGCGGCGAGGGTGAATCCCTCGCCTTCCTCGCCATAGATATTCACAAACACCAGTCCCCAGGCTGCCGACAGTCCGCGCACCATGAAGAACATCACGCCCTGGGCGGCGGCACGATATTTGGCCGGGAACAGTTCGGATGCCCACAGCGCATAGAAGCCCTGCACGGAGATTCCGCCCTGGATGCCCCAGAGCAGGGTGAAGAAGAGCAGGCCCGACATACTGCCGATGCCCACGGTGACTATCATCACCCAAGCCAGCACTGCAGCGCCCACGCCAACGATATAGAGCAGGCGCTGGTTCACCTTGTCTACGAGCATCGAGAACACGAATGTCATGAAGATTATTATCACCCACTGTCCGGCTGAGAGCATGTTCGCCTCGCCGTTTGAAAGTCCGCCTGCCGTCTCGTAGATATGCTGCTGGAAGAAGCCCATCACCGAACTGACGAGGTTCCAGGTGAGATACATTCCGGCAAGGAAAAGCATCGTGCGCACGTTGACCTTGTTGGAGAACAGGGTGCCGAAGGAGGCGAAGACGCTCTTCTTGCCTGACGGCTCATCTGAAGTCTGCTGCGACTGCGTGGCCTTCCATTCTGCCGACTCGTCGAGCTGGCGCTGAAGCAGCCAAGCTATCAGTGCCACCACGAAGAGGGAGGCGAAGACAATGCGGGAGCTGAACACGTTGATGGCGTCCTGCGAGGCGGCATCACCCAGAATCTGAACAGCCGACTGGCTGACGAGGGGGAACATGAAGCCTGCCTCGGCATTGTTGGTAGGCGGAGCGAGAAACCATCCCAGGAGCAGGATGATGAGCGGTCCGATACCCCACGCCATCTGCGAGATGCCGATGTTGCGGCCTCGGTTGCCTATCTCCGAACTCTCAGAGATATAGGTCCACGATGCCGGCACTCCCACACCTACGCTGACTCCCGTGACCAGGAATCCGGCGAGGAGCATGGGGAAGCTGGTGGTGAAGACCACGAGCAGCACGCCCACCATATAGATGAGCATATTGTATGTGTATATCGCCTTCCTGCCGTATTTGTCGGCAAGGAATCCACCGATGATGGCTCCTATCGCCGCACCGAGACAGTTGGCGCTGATGGCGTTGAGGATTCCGAGATGCGACTCGGTGAGCGAGAGATAGTTTTTCCAAAGCGACAATCCGCTTGCGCCTGCCACGATGGCTCCGGCATCGAGATAGTTGGTGAGAGACACGGCGATGGTGCTCTTCAGACTGCTTTTGTTGTTTCCCATAATGTGTATGTCTGTATTTCGTTTTCTTTTCGTTTGCTTTCTCTTTTGGGGTGTTCTGCCTGACGAGGCGGGATGCTCCTGAGTCTGTTCTCCGCTCATCCCACCTGTCCTGCAAATCATCAAAAATAAAGACGCTGAAACTGCTTTTTTGTACTATCCCATCTTATGAGGTTTTCTCCCATTTTGGGGCAACGTGCTTGCCCATGTTGGGTACGCTGCTTACCCAACATGGGCAAGCACGTTGCCCCACCTGGGCACATTTTGCTGTCCGCTTCCTGCCCAATATCTTCAATTATGAGAAAGAACAGTATGGGGGTGAAAACAGGTTGAATGGCATAATGATGCTGCCGGACTCCGACGAAATTCGGCTGCTCCGGGATGTGGATATTGTTGAGGTGAATGGGATTGAGGAGTATGTAAAATTTTTACCTGTCACATAACAACATCTGCTGATTTTTATTGCCACAATGGTTCATTTTCCCAACCAGAAGGAAAACCAAGGGCAGCCTTATCTACTTCTGGAAATGTAGCAAAAAGTCTGTTCATCTTATCAA